>Ga0268299_1000240_pt1 | contig 207489 bp, 202 predicted proteins | sample NOBtaG_FD_193484 | JGI IMG/M metagenome (GOLD analysis project Ga0268299, IMG submission 193484) | Activated sludge microbial communities from bioreactor in Nijmegen, Gelderland, Netherland - NOB reactor | ecosystem: Engineered > Bioreactor > Aerobic > Activated sludge | place: Netherlands... | reverse complement strand
GCGGCCCGCACCAGCGACACCGTCTGCAACGCTATCGGCAGATTGCTGGACACCTTCACAGCCGAAGAATGCGCAAACTACTTCGAGAATTCGGGATATCGCTTAACCTAAAATCATCCCGCTCTAGAACCGCGCCTCGCCGCGCACGAAGGGTTCCAGCAGCGCGAGATCGGCGGCGCCCAGCCGGTCGCGCGCAGTACTCGCCTGGTGCCAATACGGATAGATCAGCGTGGGCGCGCTGACCGCATCCAGTTTTGCGCGCTCCTCCGCCGTCAGCTTGAGATCCACGGCGGGGAGATTGGCCTTCAGCTGCGCCTCGTCGCGGGCGCCGATGACCAGCGAGGTGATGGCCGGGCGGGCGAGCGACCAGGCCATGGCGACCTGCGCCGCCGGCACGTTGCGCGACGCAGCGATCGCCACCAGCACCTCGATGGTGTCGTAGAGCTTGGCCTCATCATAGATCGGCGGCTCGCCCCAGTTCTGCAGGTGCCGGCCGCTCGCCGGCTGCCGCTGGCCGCGGCGGTATTTGCCGGTCAGCAACCCGCCGGCAAGCGGGCTCCACACCAGCACGCCCAGCCCCTGGTCGAGCGAGAGCGGCAGCAGCTCGTATTCCGCCTCGCGCCCCTGGAGCGAATAGTAGATCTGCTGGCTGACCAGCCGCGCGCTGCCCGCGCGCTCGGAAATGCCGAGCGCCTTCATGACGTGCCAGCCGGAGAAATTCGAGCAGCCGACATAGCGCACCTTGCCCGCGCGCTGCAGGGTATCGAGCGCCTCCATCGTCTCCTCCAGCGGCGTCTGGCCGTCCCATTGATGCAGCTGGTAGAGGTCGATCCAGTCGCGGCGCAGCCGGCGCAGGCTCGCCTCGCATTCGCTGATCAGGTGCCGGCGCGACAGGCCGCGGTCGTTCGGCCCGTCGCCCATCGGGAAGCGCGCCTTGGTCGCGACCATCATGTCCTGGCGCGCGCCATCCAGCGCTTCGCCGCAGATCTCCTCCGACAGGCCCTTGGAATAGACGTTCGCCGTGTCGAGCAGGTTGATTCCGGCATCGCGGCAGATGTCGATCAAGCGTCGCGCCTCCGCCACGTCGGACGAGCCCGTCTTGGCGAAGAACCCGGCGCCGCCGAAGGTCATGGTGCCGAGGGTAAGGACCGAGACTTTGAGGCCGGAGCGGCCGAGCAGGCGATATTCCATCTTTGTCTCCCAATACGCGGGTTAGAGTTCCAATCGGTTGCCGGTGCGGCTGCCGGCGATCCGGCCTCGCTCGATTCTCTGTCCGCCTTCATTGCCCTCGCCATTTGCGGCGCTTCGAGCCGAACGGTGTCGGACATCATTACTTTCACTTTTCCGCCGGGGCGGCCGCCCGCACGCACAGCAGGCTCGCGGCTTCGACCAGAACGCGTCGATGGACGAAGCCATGCCGCTTCAGGCTGCTCGACAGGATTCCGGCGATCCGGTCGATCTGCGCGCCGCTCGGCGGCTGGTAGAAGAGATAGAGCCAACCGCGCGGACGCAGTAAATTGGTGACCGCGCCGAAACCGGCCGACGGATCGGTCCAGAACAGGTTGACGTTGATGGCGAAGACCCTGGAGAAGCGCCGCCGATCGCCCGCCATGTCCTCGACCGCCGCAACCTCGAAGGCGACCTTGCCGCTCTTCACCAGCGCCTGGTTCCGCTTGGCGGCAAGCGCAATCATCTTTGGCGACTTGTCGACCGCCAGCAGCTTTCCGCGCGCGAGCTGCCGGGCGACCAGCGGCACCGCCAAGCCATGGCCACAGCCGATCTCGAGAATCGCATCGGAAGGCCCCACATCGAGCGATTCCGCCGCCCAGGCGAAGCGGTCAGCCGGCATGAGCCCTCAGCGCCGACCGAACAGCCGCTCGATATCGGCGAGCTTCAGTTCGACATATGTGGGTCGGCCGTGGTTGCACTGGCCGGAATGCGGCGTCGATTCCATCTGGCGCAGCAGCGCATCCATCTCCGCCTGGGTCAGGCGGCGGCCGGCGCGGACCGAGCCGTGGCAGGCCATGGTCGAGCAGACCTCCTGCAGCCGCTCCTTCAAGGAGAGGGCATCGCCCAGTTCGGCCAGCTCGTCCGCCAAATCCTGGATCAGGCCACGCACGTCGCTCTGGCCGAGCAGCGCCGGCACCTCGCGCACCACGATGGCGCCGCTGCCGAAGGCCTCGATCACCAGGCCGAGCTCGGCCAGCTCCGGCGCGCGGGCGGCAAGCCGCTCGGCGCTGGGGCCGTCCAGTTCGACGACCTCGGGAATCAAGAGTGCCTGGCGGGCGACCCCGCCTGAGGCCAGGGCCGCCTTCATCCGCTCATAGACCAGGCGCTCATGCGCGGCGTGCTGGTCGACGATGACAATGCCGTCGGCGGTCTGGGCGACGATGTAGGTCTCGTGCACCTGGGCGCGGGCGGCCCCCAGCGGATTGGAATCTGCGGCCTCGACTGCCTCGTCCACGCGCGCGCTGGGGCGGTCGAGCTCCGGCGCCAGCGGCGCGAAGGCGGCCAGCGCCTGCGCCGCCAAAGCGGGACTCGAACGCGGCGCGGAGGAAGGAAAGCCGTGCCAGGATGCGGCCGGCGTCGAGAGTTGTTGCGGCACACCGAAAGAGGACAAAGTCTCCGCCGCCACGGTCGTCGAGGCGCGGTGCCCCGCGGCGGCCAGCGCGTGGCGAATCGCGGTCACGATCAGCCCGCGCACAAGGGCTGCATCGCGGAAGCGCACCTCGGCCTTGGCGGGATGCACGTTGACGTCGACCTCCTCCGCCGGCAGATCGACGAACAGCGCCACCAGCGGATGGCGGTCGCGGGCCAGGAAGTCCTGATAGGCGCCGCGGATGGCGCCGATGATCAGGCGGTCCTTCACCGGCCGGCCGTTGACGAACAGGAACTGCTGGGTCGAGGTGGCGCGGTTCAGGGTCGGCAGCCCGGCGAAACCGGTCAGGCGCACGCTTTCGCGCAGCGCGTCCAGCCGCGCCGCGTTGTCGGCGAAATCACGGCCCATGATGGCGCCGAGCCGCTCGAGGCTGGCGGCGGCCGCATCCGCCAGCAGGTCGCCGGCGACCGCCGGCAGGCGCAGGGCCAGCTTCTCCTCGTCGCGCAGCGTGAAGGAAACGTCGGGATGCGCCATGGCCAGGCGCTCGACCATCTCCTGCGCCGCATTGGACTCCGAGCGCGGCGATTTCAGGAACTTGAGCCGCGCCGGCACGGCGTAGAACAGGTCGCGCAGCTCGACCCGCGTGCCCTCGTTGCGCGCCGCCGGGACCGGCGCCGACTTCGACCCGCCCTCGACGCTGATCGACCACGCGTTCTCCGCACCGCGCTTGCGGCTGGTGATGGTCAGGCGCCCGACCGCGCCGATCGAGGGCAAAGCCTCGCCGCGGAAGCCGAAGGAGTTGATGTGGACCAGATCGTCGTCAGGCAGCTTCGAGGTGGCGTGGCGCTCGACCGCCAGCGACAATTCCTCCGGCGACATGCCGATGCCGTCATCCTCCACCGCGATCAGGCTGCGGCCGCCGTCGCGCAGATGGATGTCGATCCGCCGCGCCCCGGCGTCCAGCGCGTTTTCCACCAGCTCCTTGACCACGGAAGCCGGGCGCTCGACCACCTCGCCAGCGGCGATCCGGTTCACGAGATTGGCGGGGAGCAGGCGGATTGTCATGGTGACAAGTCTAGCAGCTTTTCCAGCTAACATCCGAGTCGCTAGTATGGCGCGATTGTCGAGGGGGAGAAACGGAATGGGCGCCGCCGACCAGGAGTTCATGCCGGCCGAGGAATACGGCCGCGGTCTGAAGGGGCTTGGCATCAACCTGCTGGTGCGCGATGTCGCCCGCAGCGCTTCCTTCGCCCGCGATGTCCTCGGCGCGCAGGTGGTTTTCGCCGACAAGGATTTCGCCGTCATCCGCTATGCCAATGGCCCAACCAGCGCGGAATGGATGTTGCACAGCGACGGCACCTATCACAGCAATCCGGTGCTGAACCTGCTGGGCGATGCGGCGGTTCGCGGCGCGGGGGCGGAATTGCGGCTCTATCATTGCGATCCCGATGCGGTGGTCGCGCGCGCCAAGGCGCAGGGCCATCACGTCCTCGCCGAAGCCGCCGACAAGCCGCACGGCTTGCGCGAAGCCTATATCCTCGACCCCGACGGCTATTGCTGGGTGCCGGGCGTGCCGAAGAAAGCCTAGATCCTGGCGTAGTCGCGGTACCAGGCGACGAAGCGCGCGATGCCCTCGGCGAGTTCCACCTTGGGCGCATAGCCGAGGTCGCGGCGGCTGACCGAGATGTCGGCCCAGGTCTGCGGCACGTCGCCGAGCGGCATCGGCTTGTCGATGCGGATCGCCTGCTTGCCGCAGGCGGCCTCGACCGCCGTCACCAGGGCGCTCACCGTTTCCGGGTGATCGTTGCCGAGATTGAACAGGCGGTGCGGCTCTTCCTGCGCCGGATCGGGCGGCCGGTCGAGCGCCGCCAGCACGCCGGCCACGATGTCGTCGATGAAGGTGAAGTCCCGCCGCAGCGCCCCGCCGCCATAGACCTCGATCGGCGTGCCCTTCAGCACCGCGTCGGTGAACTTGTAATAGGCCATGTCCGGCCGGCCCCAGGGGCCGTAGACGGTGAAGAAGCGCAATCCCGTCTGCGGCAGCTTGAAGATGCGCGCATAGGAGACGCTCATCAGTTCGTCGGCGCGCTTGGTGGCGGCATAGAGCGAGACCGGGTGATCGGCCGGATCGTCGAGCGCGAAGGGCACCTTCTTCGAGGCGCCGTAGACCGAGCTCGAGCTGGCATAGACCAGATGCTGGAGATTCGGCGCCTGGCGCGCGATTTCCAGCATGTTGAAATGCCCGCCGAGATTGGCGCGGGCATATTCCGCGGGTTTCTCGATCGAATAGCGGACGCCGGCCTGGGCGGCGAGATGGATGATGTGGCGCGTCTGCGGCAGGCAATCGGCCAGCGCCTCCTGCAGCAGCGCCGGCTCGGCGATGTCGACCTCGCGGAAGCGGAAGCCGTTGCGCCCCTCGAACTGCGCCAGCCGGGCGCGCTTCAGCGCCGGATCGTAATAGGCGTTGAGATTGTCGAGGCCGAGCACCTGCTCGCCCCGCGCCAGCAGCGCCCGCGCGACGTGCGAACCGATGAACCCGGCCGCGCCGGTGACGATGATCTCGGACATCGAAGCGCTATGCCTTGTGGATGTGCGGCCCGGCGATCGCCGCCCGGGCCATGGCGTTGCGGGTGTCTAGCACGAGCCTGGCATGGCGTCCAAGCAGCGCGTAGTCGATGGAATCGTGGTCGGTGACGATCAGAACCGCATCCGCCGCGGCAACGCTCTTGGCGGAGAGCGCGGTGGATCTGCGCCCAGTGAGATTGCCGTGCTCGCGGCTCGGCTTCACCGCCGGGATAAAGGGGTCGTGATAGGAAACCTTGGCTCCCGCGTGCTCCAGCAGCTCGATCAGGGTCAGGGCCGGGCTCTCGCGCATGTCGTCGACGTTCTTCTTGTAGGCAAGCCCGATCATCAGGATCTTCGCGCCTTTCATCGCCTTGCCGCGCTGCCGGCTCAGCTCCTCGGCCAGGCGCGCCACGACGTAGCGCGGCATGGCTGTATTGATCTCGCCCGCCAGCTCGATGAAGCGGGTGTTGATGCCGAACTCGCGCGCCTTCCAGGTGAGATAGAAGGGATCGATCGGGATACAGTGGCCGCCGAGCCCGGGTCCCGGATAGAACGGCATGTAGCCGAAGGGCTTGGTCTTCGCCGCGTCGATCACCTCCCAGACATCGACGCCCATGGCGGCGCAGATCACCTTCAGCTCGTTGACCAGGGCGATGTTGACGGCGCGGAAGATGTTCTCGGTCAGCTTCACCGTTTCGGCTGCTTCCGGCGAACTGACCGGCACGGTCCTCACCACCACCTGCTCGTAGAGCGCCATGGCGAGCTGCAGGGCCTCGGCGCCGTCGCCGCCGACGACCTTCGGGATGTCGTTGGTGCCGAAATTCGGATTGCCCGGATCCTCGCGCTCCGGCGAATAGGCGAGGAAGAAGTCGCGACCCGAGCGCAGCCCGCCGCGCTCCAGGATCGGCTTCAGTTCGTCGCGCGTGGTGCCCGGATAGGTGCTGGATTCCAGCACCACCAGCTGGCCGCGCCGCAGCCGGGGCAGGATTGCCTCGCCGGTCGAGAGGATGAATTGCAGGTCGGGCTCGCGATGGCGCGTCAGCGGCGTCGGCACGCAGATGATGATGACGTCCATATCGCGCAGGCCGTCGAAATCGGCGCTGGCGGAGAACGCGCCGGACTTGCGCAAGGAGCCGATCCGCTTGGCCGGGATGTGCTTGATATAGGACCGGCCGGCGTTGAGCGCGGTGACCTTCGATGCGTCGATGTCGAATCCGGTGGTGGCGAAACCCTTTTCGGCGAACAGGCAGGCCAGCGGCAAGCCGACATAGCCGAGGCCGATGATGCCGATTCGCGCGCGGCGATCGCGCAATTGCCGGCGCAGCTGCGAGACAGGTCCTTCTGGCTTGCCGGCCAGATCGGCTCGCTGAGCCGAGGTTCTTCTTATTTTGTTCACGTCACACCTGATTTCTCGTTAGTTCGGCTTTTCATATCTAAATGGTTTCGTTATGAACACTTGCTCACTTTGGGGATTACTTATCAGCACGGCTGATTAATTCCGTGCTGGAGTCGGGGCATAGTGATGGCAGACGAGGTCTCAAACAAGCTGCTGGGGGGGTTGAACCGGATCGGCTTGGCGATGCGGAGCGCGGCCTGGGGCGAAGCGACCGAATCGGGCCTGACGCCCACCCAGAGCCAGATCCTGGCCTTCATCGCCGCCCGCGGCCCGCACAGCCCGCGCTCCGGCGACGCCGCCGACGCGCTCGGCATCACGCCGCAGACCGCCAGCGTGGCGATTGGCGCGCTGGTGGCCAAGGGGCTGGTGATCAAGGTACCCGACACCAACGACCGCCGCGCCTCGGCGCTGCGCCTGACGCGCCAGGGCGAGGTGGCCGCGCGGGTGGCGACGCAATGGCCGCAATTCCTCACCAATGCCATGCAGGAACTTGATGGCGGCGAGCGCGAGGCCTTCCTGCGCATCCTGCTCAAGTTCATCCACCGGCTGCAGGCCGATGGCGAGATCGTGCCGCAGCGGCTGTGCATCACCTGCGCGCATTTCCAGGCCAACGCGCATTCCGGCCGCAATGGCGGACCGCATCACTGCGCGCTGATCAACGCGCCGCTGGCGGAGATCGACCTGCGGCTCGATTGCCCGGAACATCGCGCAGCCGCCAGCGAGGTCGCCGAGGCCGCCTGGCAGAGCTTTGCCCGGCGCGGCGCGGCGGCGGAGTCCTAGTCTCTCCGGCACCCCGCGGTCGCGGGGTCAGTCGATCCGGTGGCCTTCGCGCACCAGGTCGTCGGCCGAGGCCTTGATGCCGGCCGACAGCCCGGCGATCAGCTCGTCGATCTCGGCCTCCGTCATCACCAGCGGCGGCGACATAATGTTGAGATGCGCCAGCGGCCGCACGATCAGGCCGTGCCGCTCGCAATGCTCCGAGATGCGCTTGCCGATATTGACGCCGTCGGGCAGCAGGTCGCGCGTCTTCTTGTTGGCGACGTATTCCGTGCACATCATGAAATGGCTGCCGCGCACGTCGCCGACCAGCGGCAGGTCCTTCAGCTCGTTGAGGCGCTTCTCGAGATAGGGCCCCACCTTGCGGATATGGCCGCAGATGTCGCGCTTTTCCATGATCTCAATGTTCTTCAGCCCCGCCGCGCAGGCGACCGGGTGGCCCGAATAGGTGAAGCCGTGGGTGAACCAGGCGTCCGGGTCCGGCGCCGAGATGACGTCATAGATGCGATCGCTGAAGATGACGGCACCCAGCGGCACATAACCGGATGAGATGCCCTTGGCCGAGACGATGATGTCCGGCTCGATGCCGAAAACATCCTTCGACGCGAACCACTGCCCGAGCCGGCCGAAGGCGGTCACCACCTCGTCCGAGACATAGAGCACGTCATATTTCCGGCACAGCTCCCACGTACGGCGGTGATAACCCTGCGGCGGCACGATAACGCCGCCGGCGCCCATGACCGGCTCGGCGAAGAAGGCTGCGATCTTGTCCGGCCCAACGTCCAGGATCTTGCGCTCGAGCTCGTCGACGAGATGGTCGCAGAACGCGGCTTCGCTCATGCCTTCCGGCCGGCGATAGACATAGGGGCAGGAGACATGATGGATGAAATCCGTCGCATACTGGAACAGCGGCGAGCGGTCGCTTGCGCGCCCCGTCAGCGACATCGCCAGATAGGTGCTGCCGTGATAGGAGCCGATGCGCGAGATGATGTGGCGCTTCTCCGGCTTGCCGCGGCGGGCGTTGTAGTAGTGGATGAGGCGGACGGCCGTGTCGTTCGCCGCCGAGCCCGAGCAGGTATAGAAGACGCGGTTGAGGTCGCCAGGCGCCAGCTGGGCAAGCTTGGTGGCGAGCGCCACCGCCGGCGGGTTGGTAGTATCGACGAAGGCGGAATAGAAGCTCAGGCGCCGGATCTGATCGGCCACCGCCTCGGCCATCTCCTCCTCGCCGAAGCCGATCGACATGCACCACAGGCCGCCGATGCCGTCGAGATAGCGCTTGCCGCGGGAATCGTAGATGTAAGCGCCCTTGGCCTCGGTGATGACCAGCGAGCCGTCCTTCTTGAAGCTGTCGAAATGGGTGAAGGGATGGACGAAATGCGCCTTGTCGTCGCGCCAGATCTGGTCGGTGTCGTAGTTTGAGGCAGGCAGGGCCTGGAGGGTGGCCTGGACCATGACGATTTCCCCGCGAAGAGTCCGATGCCGGCAGTGTCGCGGAGCAGGCTCAAGCGGACAATGACCCAGATTGGTCAGCGTTGCTCCGCCAGCCGGCTGAGGGGATCCCCGTCGAAGCCCGGCTCCACCCGTTCCAGCGCCCGGAAGAACAGCGCGAAGAGCTCGGCCTGGGAGCTGACCTCGAGCTTCGGGTAGATGCGCTTCAGGTGGTTGCGCGCGGTGTCGGGCGAGATCGCGAGCGCGCGGGCGATCGCCTTGGCGGAATTGCCCTGCAGCAGCAGATGCACAACCTCCCGCTCGCGCTCGGTCAGGACCGAGGCGCCGAAATTGCGATAGGCCGCGCGCAGGCTCTGATGCAGCGGTCCCGCGGGGCGCCCGGAGGCGTCATCGACACTCGCCGCGCGCTCGCTCATGCGCCGCAGCGCCTCCCGCGCCAGCGGCGCGCAAGCCGCCAGCCACGCGGTATCACGCCGGGTGAAGCGCGCCGGGTTGCGGTGGCGCAGAACCGAGACATGCGCGCTGGTGTCGGCGTCGATCCGTGCCAGCAATCCGAGCTCGTCCTTGATCTCGAGGTGGCGGTAGTAGCCGGAGAAATATTCGCTGCGCAGGAAACCCTCCGGCGCCAGGTCGCCGAGGCGGAAGCAACCCTCCGCCCCGCCGGCCAGGAAGTGGTTGTAAAAGGGATCGAGCAGATAGGGGCCTTCGTGATAGGCTGGGCTCGGCTCTTCCACGCCGCTGCCGCTGTAATGCGGCACGATAGGAGCGGAATCACGCCGCAGCAGCGCCAGGAACGCCGTGTCGAAGTCGAACAGGCGGCGCAAGGCGGCAACCAGCGCCTCGGCGATCTCGGCGGGCGAGGACGCGTTGACCATCCGCAGCACCGCCTCGTTCCAGGCGTCCAGTTCCGCCGCGCCCAGGCCCGTCCGCTGCACCATCCGATCTCCGCCCATCGGTCGCCACCGCGCGGCAGGATAAGGCCGAACCGGCCGGCTGTCGCTACTCTCGGCGCCGCCATCGGCTGCACGCGCCCCGCGGGCCCGGGAGGCAGGCACAGCCCAGACGCGGGCAAAATTTCACTTGCGTGGGGGGTGCGTTTCCCGTAACTGCGGCGGCTGACGCGGCCAAGGCTGCGCACCCGCGGATCGCGCAGGATCGGTCGCGTTCCCCTCAACCACCGGTCAGGCCGCGCTGACCGGCCCCTGGTCGCCCCACCGCATCGAGACAGAGGATGAGCTGCGGGGCGCAGTTCCGGAGGTCCCAGAATGACGACAAAGTTCCCCTACAGCGGCAATATCGTGATGATCGGCTACGGCTCCGTCGGGCGCTGCACCATGCCGCTGATCGAGAAGCATTTCGACATGCCGCTGTCGCGCGTGACCGTGATCGACGGCCACGACCACAGCGTCGACGCCAAGCGCTTCATCGACAAGGGGATGAACTACATCGTCAATCCGCTGGTGCCGGGCAACCTGGACGCGACGCTCGCCAGGCATTGCAAGAAGGGCGACATCATCCTCAACCTCTCGGTCGAGGTTTCCTCGCTCGCGCTCGTCGAATGGTGCCAGAAGCACGGCGTGCTCTATCTCGACACCTGCATCGAGCCCTGGGCGAACTACTACGACAACACCGACATCCCGGAGGAGCAGCGCACCAACTACTACCTGCGCCATTCGGCAATGGAGATGGCCAAGCGCCTGCCGAAGAACGGCCCCTCCGCCTTGCTCACCCACGGCGCCAATCCCGGCCTGATCACCCACTTCATCAAGCAGGGCCTGCTCGAAGTGGCCGACCTGCTGAAGCTCGACGTCGCCAAGCCGAATACGCGCGAAGGCTGGGCTAAGCTGATGCAGCGCACCGGCACCAAGGTGATCCACGTCGCCGAGCACGATCTGCAGGTGACCAACGTGCCGAAGCGCCCGGGCGAGTTCTGCAACACCTGGTCGATTCCCGGCTTCGTCGGCGAAGGCTCGCAGCCGGCCGAGCTCGGCTGGGGCACGCATGAGAAGCGGCTGCCGGAGAACGGCGCCGAGCACAAGGTCGGCTGCAAGGCCGCGATCTACCTGCGCCAGCCCGGCTGCGTGACCGAGGTGCGCTCCTGGACGCCGATCGGCGGGCCGATGATCGGCTTCCTCATCACCCACGGCGAATCCATCACCACGGCGGACTACTTCACCGTCTTCGACGGCAACGGCAAGCCGGTCTTCCGTCCGACCTGCCACTATGCCTATCACCCCTGCGACGACGCGGTGCTGTCGGTGCGCGAGTTCCAGATGAAGCACTTCGACATGCAGCCCAAGGTGCGGCTGCTGAACGAGGAGATCGTCGAGGGCATCGACGAGCTGGGCGCGCTGCTGATGGGCGATTTCGGCGCCTATTGGTACGGCTCGCAGCTCTCGATCGGCGAGGCGCGCCAGCTGCTCGGCCCCGACTACAACGCCACCTCGATTCAGATCGCGGCCCCGGTCCTCGCCGGCGCGCTGTGGCTGATCCAGCATCCAGACCGCGGCATCGTCGAGCCCGAAGACCTCGACCACGATTTCGTGCTGAACGTCTGTCGGCCCTATCTCGGCCCGGTGGTCGGCGTGCATTCCGACTGGACGCCGCTGAAGAACCGCAACGTCCTGTTCCCGGAGCCGAACCTCGACCTCGGCGATCCCTGGCAGTTCGAGAACTTCCGCGTGCGGCGGTAGAGCGCCACGCCCAGCATCGCCTTGGCCGGAATCGACCCAGCCAAGGCGATTGCCTGAACGCTACGGCCAGGCGATCGGCGGCAGGGCGAAGAGCGGCGCCGGGCCGAAGCTGACGATCCGGTTCTGCACCGAGAGGGCGAATTTCGCCTGCTTCCTGCCGTCCGCCCCCAGGCTCTCCAGGGCTTTCGCCGTGGTGCGCGCCAGCAGCGCGCGTTCGGCGGGGATGAGCCCGTCGGCCAGCAGAATTTCCACCGCGTCGCTCAGGCCGGTGGTCGTCACCGTGCCGGCGCCGAGCAATTGCAGATCTCCGTCCAGCGCCAGGGTCGCCTCTCCGGCGGCCGAAAGCGGTCCCTGGACGAAGCGGAAGCTCTTCACCTCCACGTCGCCGCCGGCATCGCGCCAGGCGGCGAGAATCGGCGACAACCCCAACGCCGGCCCCGGTGGCTGGCCTGACGCGGCGAGCACCGCGACCGGCCCCATGATGGTCGCCCCGAGCTGCGCGTCTTCGACCGGATCGGCGGTCAGCAGCCGCGTGCCCGCAGGCAGCACCACGCGATCGAGATCGATGGAGAGGTTGGCAAAGGGCTGGGAATAGTCGATGGGCGCCGTTTCCGGCAGGGCCAAGCCAAAGCTGGCGGCGTCGGCGGGAATCGCTCGGCCGTCGGGCAATTCGGCACGCGGCTGCTGCAACTCGGCCCGGAGCGTGTCGAGGGCACCGTTGCCATGGAAGGTCGCCTCGCCGCGCGGGGCGGTGGCCGTCAGATGCCATGCGGCATCCTGCGGCCCCAGAAGACGAAGATCGTGCGCGCCGGCGGAGGACACACGGACGCGCCGCAGATTCCAGGGCGCCATCTCGGCGCGGAGATCGCTGCCCTGCCAGACCAGCTCGCCGCCCGGCAGGCGCAGCCGCAGATGCGGCGCGGCGAAATCGGCGCGGAAAGCGAAGGGGAAGCCGCCGATCCCGTCCCAGGTGAAATCCGCCTGGTTGCCCATCGCGCGCTGGTCCGCCGCCCAGCTTTCGATGCCGGCCACGAGTTCCCCGGCGACGTAGTGCCAATAGGCGGCATAGGTGCCGAAGGCGGCGCAGAGGCCCAGCAGCGCCCCGACTAGGAGGCGCCGGCGCCGGCGCGCGGGCTGGGTTGGCTCATTGTGCATGGCGGCGGCGATTGTTATGGTGCGCCGCATTGCTACGGGCATTGATGCCGTAAAGTCCAGCGAAAACAACCCGCTATGACACCCGATTCCAGCGCCGAGCGGAGCCCCGCAGCGACCGCCGTGGCCGACACCGCGCCGGATTCAGCTGGCGTCGCGCTGCTGGCGCGGGTGGCGCCGGGAATCTTTGTGATGCTATGGGCGACCGGTTTCCTGATCGCCAAGCTCGGCGTGCCCTATGCCCAGCCGCTCACCATCCTCAGCCTGCGCTTCGTCCTGGCGGCGCTCATGATGCTGGCCGTCGCCATCATCGCGCGGGCACCCTGGCCGCGCTCCTGGCGCCGGCTCGGCCACATCGCCGCGACCGGCATATTGCTGCACGCGATCTATCTCGGCGGCTGCTATGTCGCCATCTATGCCGGGATGCCGGCGGGCATGACCGCCCTCATCGTCGGGTTCCAGCCGCTGCTGACCGCGGCGGTCGCCGGGCCGCTGCTCGCCGAGCGGATGGGCGGCCTGCAATGGGTCGGCATCGGCCTCGGGTTTGTCGGATTGATGATGGTGCTCTGGGAACGGCTGGTCATCGACCTCAGCCATCCCCTTGCCTTGACCATGGCGATCCTGTCCCTCCTCGGCATCACCGCGGCAACCATCTACCAGAAGCGCTTCTGCCCCAGCTTCGATCTCCGCTCCGGCGCGGCGATCCAGTATATCGCCGCGTCGCTGGTCATCGTGCCCGGCGCCTGGTGGCTCGGCTTCGGCGACGTCGACTGGGCTCCGACCTTCGTCTTCGCGCTGGCTTGGCTGGTGATCGTGTTGTCCGGCGTGTCGATCGCGCTGCTGACCTGGATGATCTCGCGCGGTGCGGCGTCCAAGGTGGCGAGCCTGTTCTATTTGACGCCGCCGCTCGCCGCGATCGGCAGCTATTTCTGGTTCGGTGAGGTGCTCTCGCCGCTCGCCATCGCCGGCATGGCGGTCATCGTCGCCGGGCTCTATTTGCTGAATCGCAAATGACCCTCACCGAAGCCGAGAAAACCCTGATCGAAAGCCGCCGGGTGGTGCCGGTGCCGGGCCAGGACTTCTTCGTCTTCGCCTATGGCTCGCTGATGTGGCGGCCGGATTTCCCGTTCGCCGAGATCGAGCCGGCGGTGCTGCACGGCTATCACCGCGCCTTCTGCATCAGCTCGACGCATTATCGCGGCACCCGCGAACGGCCGGGACTGGTGCTCGGCCTCGACCGCGGCGGCAAATGCATCGGCCGCCTCTATCGCATCGAGGCACGGCACGCGGCGGAAGTCGCCGAATACCTGCACCAACGCGAGTTGGTGACCGGCTGCTACGTGCCGAAGCAGGTCACCCTGCGCCTGCCGGAGGACCGCCGGCAGCAGGGCATCGCCTATGTCGCCGACCGCAGCCACTACCAATATGCCGGCAAGCTCGGCGACGAGGACGTGGCGCGCATCATCCGCCATGCCGCGGGCGTGGTCGGCAGCAACCGCGAATACCTGCGCAACACGGTGCAGCATCTGGACGAGATGGGCATCGCCGAGGGCCGGCTGCATCGCATTCTGCGACTGCTCGACGCGGCGGAATAGGCCGCAAACAAGGCCCGAGGCGCCCCTTGGCAATGATGGTTGCCCTCGCCTATCTTGGCGCCTCCCGCAGCCCACCGCAGCATCATGACGACCCAAGCGCACGCCGATTCCTACTACGCCGCCACCGCCCATCCCTTCCCGCAGCTTGCCGCCCTGCAGGGCGAGATCACGGCGGATGTCGCGGTGATCGGCGGCGGCTATACCGGGCTCTCGGCGGCGCTGAACCTGGCCGAGCGCGGCTATCAGGTGGCGCTGATCGAGCAGGGGCGCATCGGCTGGGGCGCCTCCGGGCGCAATGGCGGCCAGATCAACACCGGCCTGCGCAAGGGGCCGCATGAGCTGATCGCGAAATACGGCCGCGACCACGCCAAGTCACTGTTCGATCTCGCCGAGGAATCGCGTGCGATCATCCGCGAGCGGGTCGCCAGGCATCGCATCCGCTGCGACCTCAAATCCGGCTCGCTCTATGTCGCGCACCGCCCCTCCGACGCCGCCTGGATGCCGGATGAGGTCGAGGCGCTGGCGCGTGAATTCGGCTACACCAAGGCGCGCTACATTCCCAAGGCGGAGCTCGGCGAGCATATCGGCAGCGACGCGTTCCACGGCGCCATCTCCGATTGGGGCGCCGGGCACCTGCATCCGCTGAACTACGCGCTGGGCCTGGCCCGCGCGGCGATCGAGGCCGGCGCCAGCCTGTTCGATCAGACGCGCGCCACGAAGCTGGAGGAGACCGCTGACGGCGTGACTGTCACCACCGAAGGCGGCGCGATCAAGGCGCGCTACGCGGTCATCGGCTGCAACGGCTATCTGGGCGGGCTGGAGCCGCGCATCGCCGGGCGGATCATGCCGATCGCCAATTTCATCATCGCCACCGAACCCTTGAGCGAAGCCGAGGCCGAGGCGCTCATCCCCAACGATGTCTGCGTCTGCGATACGCGCTTCGTAGTGAACTATTTCCGGCTTTCCGCCGACCGGCGGATGCTGTGGGGCGGCGGCGAGAAATACACCGCGACGCCGCCCGCCGACATCCCCGCCTTCGTGCGGCCGCACATGCTGAAAGTCTTTCCGCAGCTCGCCGACAAGCGCATCGAATACGGCTGGTCCGGCATGCTGGCGATCACCATGAGCCGGTTGCCCAATCTGGGGCGCATGGGCAACGTCTTCTATGCGCAAGGCTATTCGGGCCAGGGCGTCGCCGTCGCCGGCCTCGCCGGCAAGCTGACCGCCGAGGCGCTGGGCGGCACGGCGGAGCGCTTCGACATTTTCGCCCGCCTGCCGCATCGCAGCTTCCCCGGCGGCACCGCCTTCCGCCACCCGCTGCTGGTGCTGGCGATGCTGTACTACGCGCTGCGCGACCGGCTCTGAGCCGCCACCGCCCGCTTCAGGCGGTCTTTCACGCCTTCCGGCAAGCTGTTCCAATGGCAATCGCGCAAGGCGCCTTCCAGCGCATAGAGCATCAGCAGGCCGACCTGGCGGGGAAAGGCATGTTTCAGCCGCCGATAGGCGGCGACGGCGCCGAGCTTGCGCAAGGCGGCGACATCGGCAATATCGACCTCGCGCAATTGGCGGGCGCTGGCCGGGCCGATATTCTTCAAGGATGTGAGATCATCGCGCATCGCATCATCATAGTACGAGGGCATGGCAGATGAGAATCCTGGTTCTGGGCGCCGGCGGGGTCGGCGGCTATTTCGGCGGGCGGCTGCTCGAGGCGGGCGCCGAGGTGAGTTTCCTGGTGCGCGAAGGCCGCGCCCGGCAGCTGGCCGCACGCGGGCTGGTGATCAAGAGTCCGGTGGGCGACGCCGCCTTGAAAGTTCGCACGCTGACCGCCGCGGACCCCGGCGAGCCGTTCGACCTCATCCTGCTCACCTGCAAGGCCTACGACCTCGCCGCCGCGATGGAATCGATCGCGCCGCACATGGCTGCGGGTCGCGGCCTCGTCCTGCCGCTGCTGAACGGCATGGCGCATGTCGAGGCGCTGCGCACCCGCTTCGGCGCCGACCGGGCGATCGGCGGGTTGTGCGGCATCTTCGCCACCTTGTCGCCCGAGGGCGACATGCTGCATCTCGACAAGTTCGCCCGCCTGGCCTTCGGCCGCTTCCAGGACCAGATCCGGCGCGGCGTTCTGGCGCGCGAGGTAGACGAGATCGCACGCCTGATGGCGACCGGCAATTTCACCAGCCAGCGCAGCGAACCGATCGAGCAGGGCCTTTGGGACAAGTGGGTGATGCTGGCGACCATGGCCGGCGCCACCTGCCTGATGCGCGGCAGCGTGGGCGCCATCCTCGACGCCACCGACGGCACGGCGATCATGGAGGAGCTGCTGGCGGAGATCGGCTCGGTGGCCGCCGCTGCCGGTTTCCCCCCGAGCGAGGCCGGTCTTGCGACGGCGCGGTCCGTGCTGTTCGCGCGGGGTTCGGCCGCCAGCGCCTCCATGCTGCGCGACATCAGGAAGGGCGGCCGCATCGAGGGTGATCACATCATCGGCGACATGCTGCGCCGCGCCCGGGGCTTCGGCCTCAAGACGCCGCTGCTGCGCGTTGCCAATGCGCATGTGCAGACCTACGAAATCGAGCGGGCCAAGGCGGCCGGCTGAGGGCTACTTCCCGCTGCCCGCCACGTCCTGGGTGTCGCGGGTCAGGTAATAGGCGAGCAGGATCGGCCCGAAGGTGATCGCCATGACGATGATGGCGGCGACGTTGGTGACCGGCCGCTGGTGCGGGCGGATCAGCTCGTTCAGCATCCAGATCGGCAAAGTCGTCTGCTGGCCGGCGGTGAAGATCGTCACGATGATCTCGTCGAAGGAGAGCGCGAAGGCCAGCATGCCACCTGCCATCAGCGCCGTCGCCAGATTGGGCAGGATGACGTGGCGGAAGGTCTGCAGCGAATTGGCGCCGAGATCCATCGAGGCCTCGATCAAGGCCGGCGATGACCGCCGCAGCCGCGCGATGGCGTTGTTGTAGACCACGACGATGCAGAAGGTGGCGTGGCCCAGCACGATGGTCCAGTAGCTGAACGGGATATTGGCGAGGTCGAAGGCGGCGCGCAGCGAGATGCCGGTGACGATGCCCGGCAGGGCGATGGGCAGCAGGATCAGGAGCGTCACCGTCTCCTTGCCGAAGAACCGGAAGCGGTACATGGCGGCGGCGGCCAGCGTCCCCAGCACCATCGACACGCACATGGCGATGAAGGCGATGGAGACCGAGAGCCCGAGCGCGTGCCAGAAATCGCTGCGCGCGAAGGTGATGGCGAACCACTTGGTGGTGAGGCCCGGCGGCGGGAAAGTGTAGCTCTGCTCGTCGGTGGTGAAGCCGTAGAGCACGATGAACAGGATCGGCAGGTTGAGGAACAGGACCGCGAACCAGGCCCCGGCCTTCAGCCCCCAGCCGGCCTGCGGCGTCGCGCGGTCCTGCGCCAGGGCGAGATTAGAGCGCATCGAAGGCTCCGAAGCGTTTGGCGATGGCGAGATAGACCGCCATGATCGCGATGGGCGCGATGGCGAAGGCGGCGGCCATCGGCACGTCGCCCGCCGTGCCCTGCAGCTGGTACACCGCCTGGCCGATGAAGGGGCGCGACGAGCCGATCAGCTGCGGGATGATGTAGTCGCCGAGCGTCAGCGAGAAGGTGAAGATCGAGCCGGCGGCGACGCCCGGCACCGCCAGCGGCAGGATCACCTTGCGGAAGGTCTGGCGGGGCCTGGCGCCGAGATCGCTGGACGCCTCGATGAAGGAGCGCGGCACCCGCTCCAGCGCCGCCTGCAGCGGCAGGATCATGTAGGGCAGCCAGATATAGACGAAGGTGATGCAGGTGCCGATATAGGAATTCGACAGCGACGAGCCCTGCACCAGGTCGAGGCTGAGGATCCAGTCGAGCACGCCGCCGAGGCCGAGCTGGTTGAAGAGCCAGTGGATTGCGCCCTCCTTGGCCAGGATCAGGCGCCAGGAATAGACCCGCACCAGGTAGTTCGACCACAGCGGCAGCATCACCGCGACATAGAACAGCGCCTTGGTCCGCCCGGTCGCGTAGCGCGCCATGTAATAGGCGATGGGAAAGGCAATCAGCGCGCAGATGATGGTGACGACCACCGCCATGCCGAGGGTGCGGAAGATGATGGCGAGGTTGGCATCGGTGAACAGCCGCGCGTAGTTGGCCAGCGTCGGCTCATAGACCACCTGCATGGTGAAATCGTCGACGCGGAAGAAGCTCTGCGCCAGCAGGGCGAAGAGCGACCCGAGATAGACGATGCCGAGCCAGAGCAGCGGCGGCAGCAGGAACACGGTCAGCAACAGGCGCGGCCGCAGGTAGAAGAAGGTCGAGAGCCGGTTGGAAAACGAACGTTCGGCGACGGCGGCGGTCATCGCGGTCTCATCCGGCGAAGCTCAAGAGGTGGCGCTTGTCCCAGTGGAGCGTGACCGCCTCGCCCTGGGCGGGGGCGTACTGGCCCTCGCGGTTCTGCTGCACCACCGCCAGATGGCCACCCGCATTCAGGCGCACATCGAAGCGCGTATTGGCGCCCAGATACAGCACGCTCTCCACCACGCCCTCGGCATGCAACGCATTGTCGGGCGTCGCCGACCCGGCAGCCGCCATATAAATCTTCTCCGGCCGGATCGAGCAGGCCTTGGCGACACCGGTCAGCGCCTGGGCGACCGGTGCCGGCAACAGGTTGCTGACGCCGACGAAGCCGGCGACGAATTCGGTCCGTGGATGTTCGTAGAGTTCCGTCGGCGGCGCCAACTGCTCGATCTTGCCGTGATTGAACACCGCCACGCGGTCGCTCATCGACAGGGCCTCGCCCTGGTCGTGGGTCACGTAAACGAAGGTGATGCCGACCTGGCGCTGGATCGCCTTCAGCTCCACCTGCATCTGCTCGCGCAGCTTGAGATCGAGGGCGCCCAAGGGCTCGTCGAGCAGCAGCACGCTCGGGTGATTGACCAGGGCGCGGGCGAGGGCCACGCGCTGGCGCTGGCCGCCGGAAAGCTGCGAGGGCTTGCGGTCGCCGAAGCCGCCGAGCTTCACCATCTCCAGCATCTCGCCCGCGCGGCGCTTGCGCTCCGCCGCCGGCACCTTCTTGATCATCAGGCCATAGGCGACGTTCTCCGCCACACTCATGTGCGGAAACAGCGCATAATCCTGGAACACGGTGTTGACGTCGCGGTCATAGGGCGGCACGCCCGCCATGTCCTCGCCGTGGATGGCGACGACACCGGAGGTCGGCTGCTCGAAGCCGGCGATGAGCCGGAGGCAGGTGGTCTTGCCCGAGCCGGACGGGCCCAGCATGGCGAAGAATTCGCCGTCCAGGATGTCGAAGGAAACGGCATCGACCGCCTTCACCGCGCCGTAGTGCCGCGACACCTCGCGGAAGGAGACGGCGATGGATGTCTTCGGGGCGTCGGGCATGGACGGATTTCGGGTGGTTCAGGGGATCAACGAAAGCGGGGCGGATCGCAGGCGATCCGCCCCGTATCAGCTATCGAAATCGCCCTACTGGCCGCTTTGAACGGCCTGGTAGGCGGCGACCCATTCGCGATAGGGCACGCATTCACGGCCGCCGCCGCAATTGGCGACCGGGGTCTTCCAGAAGTGGATGCGGGCGAAGTTCTGGATGCCGTTGATCTTGCAGCCCTGCTCGGTGAGGATCGGGTCGCTGCAGGTCTCCGGCACCGCCGGCACGCTGCCGAACCACGCCGCCGTGCCCGCCTGGGCATTGGCCGAGAGCGAGTGGTTCAGCCATTTATAGGCGCAGTTCGGATGCGGCGCCTGGGCGTGCATCATGGTGGTGTCGGCCCAGCCGGTGGCGCCTTCCTTGGGCACCGTGGAACCGATCTTGATCTTGCCGCCGGCGCGCAGCGTATTCACCTGATAGGGCCAGGAGGTCGAGGCCACCACGCCCTCGGTGGTGAAATCGTCGACCTGTGCGGCGGCATCGCCCCAGTACTTGTTCACGATCTGGCGCTGCTGGCGCAGCAGTTCGATCGCCGCGTCGAATTGCGGCTTGGTCAGCGCATAGGGATCGGTGATGCCCAACTCGGGCTTGTTGGTCATCAGATAGAGCGCGGCGTCGGCGACGTAGATCGGGCCGTAATAGGCCTGCACCCGACCCTTGTTCGACTTGCCGTCGGGCAGGGTCTGCTCCTCGAACACCACCGACCAGCTCTGCGGCGCATTCTCGAACACGCCGGCGTTGTACATGAGGACATTGGCGCCCCATTGCCACGGCACGCCGTAATGCTTGCCGTTGACCGTGTGCCAGACGGCGCTCTGCAGCCGCGGGTCGATCTTGGCGTAGTCGGCGATGAGGGCGGTGTTGATTTCCTGCACCGTGCCGCCGGCGATCAGGCGCAGGCTGGCATCGCCCGAGGCGGTGACGAGGTCGAAGCCGCCGGCATTCATCAGCGACACCATCTCATCCGAGCTGCCGGCCGTCTTGATGCTGACCTTGCAGCCGGTCTCCTTCTCGAAGCCGGTAACCCAGTCGTAGTTGGGATCGGACTCGCCGCGCTCGATATAGCCCGGCCAGGCGACGATCGAGACTTCGCCTTCGCCCTGACCGATGCTGGTCATCATATCGGCGCTCGCCGTCTGGCCGGCGAGCACAAAGGCCGCCGCCACGACGGATGCCGTCAGCTTGCTGCGTAGGGACATGGTGCCTCCTGAAGCTTTCCCCGTGAAACTTTCTGAGACCGCGTTGCTGAGCCTCGCCGAGGCCGCACACGGCGCCAAGCCGGCCGCCGCACATTATCGCCGCGCCGCGTGCCTGACCGAGCGGTCAACCGTAGCGCGGCCCTGGTTAAATGTAAAACAGCGAAAATCAAGCCTGCTGGACGACCGGGTTCACGGGCGCGGCGGGCGCGCCGGCGAGGAACTCCCGCATCGAGCGCTCCAGCCAGTCGCGCTCCAGATCGCGGGTGATGAAGACGATCCTGGACCTGCGCCCCTGCCCGTCCCACCCCGGCAGCAGGGCGGGCGGATGGAACAAATGCTGAATACCGTGCACCGCCACCGGTTGATCGGACCCGGCGATATCTAAAATGCCTTTGATCCGGAGCAGGTCGGCGCCGCGCAGGGTGATCAGCATCTCGATCCAGACCACGAACTTCGCCCAGTCGATCGGCTCCTCGCGGGTGAGACAGAAGGCGCGGATGTGATCGTCGTGCCGGTTCACGTCCGGCGCGTGGCCGTGGTGGTCGTGCCTGCCGTGATGAGGCTCGCCGTGATGATGATGCGCGTCTGTTTCCCGCGACGGTTCAGCATAGGCTTCCTCGCGCAGCCAGCGCGACACGTCGGGCGATTTCCGCGCCGGATTGTACAATCCCGCATCCAGAAGATTTTCCGCCGCAATGGCTCCATTAACGACGCGCAGGATTGGTGCTGCCGGATTGAGCTCCCGCAGGCGCCGCTCCAGCGCCGCGACGGACTCCGCCGACGCCAGATCGGTCTTGGTCAGCACGATCCGGTCGGCGACCGCCGCCTGCTTCACCGATTCGAATTGCCGGTCGAGCTGGGTCTCGGCATTCACAGCATCCACCGTCGCGATGACACCGTCCAGCCGATAGAAGGCGCCGAGCAGCGGGTCGCCCATCAAGGTGTGCAGGATCGGCGCCGGATCGGCGAGGCCGGTGGTCTCGATCACCACGCGCTTGAAGCGCGGCACCTCGCCCTTTTCGCGCCGCTTGTAGAGCCGCCGCAAGGTGTCGATCAGATCGCCGCGGATGCTGCAGCACAGGCACCCGGAGGACATCAGGATCGTGTCCTCCTTCGCCTGCTCGACCAGCAGGTGGTCGAGGCCGATCTCGCCGAATTCGTTGATCACCACGGCAGTGTCGGCCATCGCCGGCTGCGGCAGCAGGGCCTTCAGCAGTGTGGTCTTGCCGGAGCCCAGAAAGCCGGTGAGGACCGAGACCGGCAGCCGTTCCAGCCCTGTCTGTTCCGGCTCGCTCATGACCGCCGGGACTTCAGCCCATGCAGAGTGTAAAGGCCGAGGGTGAACAGCAGGAAGGCGCCGGCCTGGTGCGCGACCGCGAGGGGCAGCGGCACCACCAGCATCAGCGTCGCGATGCCCAGCGCCGCCTGCAGCAGGAGCCCGAGCGGCAGGTAGTGGAACCGCCGGCGCAAAGCGTTCGGCAGGCCAAGGCGGCGCGCCCGCACCACCAGCGATATGAGCGCGACGGCGACGAACCCCGCCATCAGCCGGTGCAGGAACTGCACCATCGCCGGGTTCTCGGTGAAATTGACCCACCAGGGCGCAAGGTGGAACAGATCCGGCGCGATCCAGTGCTCGCCCATCATCGGGAAGTTGTTGTAGATGAGCCCGGCGTCGAGACCGGCGACGAAGCCGCCGATGGCGATCTCAAGGACGATCAATGTGGTCATCATCACGCCGTGCCGGTGCAGCGAGTCGCGCTGCGCGCCGGACAGCGCGTGGTCCCCCGGTTGCAGCAGATTGAGCGCCTGCCACAGCAGCAGCCCGTAGATCAGCAGGGCCAGCATCAGATGCGCCACCAGCCGGTACTGGCTGACATCGGTGCGCTCGGCGAAGCCGCTCATCACCATGATCCAGCCCATAAGGCCCTGCAGGCCGCCCAGTGCGAAGATGGCGAGCAGGCGCCCCGCGCGGCGGCCGCGCAGATGGCCGCGCGCCCAGAACCACAGGAAGGGCAGCAGGAAAGCCACGCCGATCAGCCGGCCCCACAGGCGGTGCAGATACTCCCACCAGAAGATCGCCTTGAACTCCTCGAGCGCCATGCCGGCATTGACCAGCTTGTATTCGGCGATCTGGCGGTAGATGGCGAAGACGCGCTCCCACTCCGCATCGCTCAGCGGCGGGATCGCCCCGAGGATGGGCCGCCATTCCATGATCGAAAGACCGGATTCAGTCAGGCGGGTGACGGCGCCGAGCATCACCTGGACCAGCACCATGGCGGAGAGCGCCAGCAGCCAGCGCCCCATGGCGCGATCCGCCGCCATCGGGCGCGTCCGCGCTGCGGCGATCTTTGCGGTTCCGACGAATGACACGGGATACCCTTCGCCCTGCTCAAAATCGGCGCGACCTTAGCGCAGCCGGCCGGTCTTGGCAGTGGGAAATTCGGCTCCCTGTGACGGTAGTCAGGGGTGGCGGCGGTATTTCGCCGGCAGCAGGTCCTCGACAGGAACGCGTTCCAAGGCTCCGTCCCGGTCCAGGATCACCACCGCGCCCGGCGCAAAATCCGTCAGCATCTCGCGGCAGATGCCGCAGGGCGAGACGACCTTGCAATCCTGATGCTGCTCGCGCGGCCGGGGATGGCGGACCGAGACGATGGCCTGGATGCCGGTTTCGCCCGCCACCTTGGCCTGGCCGAGCGCCACCGCTTCGGCACAGACCGAGGCGCGGCCGACATAGGTATCCAGATGCAGGCCGGTATAGACCTTGCCCGACGCCCCCCGCACGGCGCTGGCGATGTGGTGCCGGTTTTCGATATAACGGTTGAGAATCAATTGCTTGGCTTGATCGATCAGCTCGCGGTCCTGATCTGTCGGCGGTGCCGGCGGTGTCATCCGAATATCCATCAATATATTGTGGGTATCAGCTGGTCAGGACCATTTGTGAAAGATGAAGAAAGCGGCGGCGGCGATCAGCCCGAAACCCACCATGTGGTTCCAGCGCAGCCCCTCGCCAAGATAGAACCAGGAAAAGCCGATGAACACGGTGAGGGTGATGATCTCCTGGATCGTCTTCAGCTCGGCGGCGGAATAGGTGCCGTGGCCGAACCGGTTGGCTGGCACGGCAAAGCAATACTCGACGAAGGCGATGCCCCAGCTGACGAGCACCACGATCCAGAGCGGCGTGTCCTTGAACTTGAGGTGCCCGTACCAGGCGAAGGTCATGAAGACATTGGAGACGGTGAGCAGGAGGATGGGCGTCAGGGCGGCGGGCATGGGGCTCGTTCGGGTTGCGGAATCAGCCGCACTATACCGATGTCGCGTTAGAATTGCAGGCAGAGCCTGAGCGATTCGTAGAGCGCCGCGTGAATGTTCCGGCTGGCGACCGCGTCGCCGACGCGGAACAGCTGGAACTTGCCCTGCGGGTTGCGCACCAGATTCTGCGGCCGATTGGCGATGAAGGAATCGAGGTCGATCTCGCCGCGATTGCTGGATTGTGCCTTGAGCGCGAAATAGGCTTCCTCCGCCGGCAGGGTGCCATGCTCGGCGATCACCTGGTCGACCCGGCGCTCGCTTTCCGACTTGTCGTAGTCGTTGAACAGCACCGCCACCAGCTTGTTGCCATCGCGGCGGATGCCCTTCAGGTGATGGTTGACCGTGATGGTCGCCTTGGCCGCGTAGAGCGCCTTGTAATAGGCCGGATAGTTGAGCCCGCCGACATCGACGCCGACCAGCCGCTCCGGCGTCACGTATTCGAGCCGGGCGCCCTGATTGACCACGAATTCGCCGAGGGTCGTGCCCTCATGCCCGCCGTGATTGTCGTAGACCAGCACCTCCGGCGCCACCTTCGCCTGGCCGCCCAGCACGTCCCAGGGCGAGGTGGCCAGCTCGGCGCCGAATTGCAGGCGGCCCGCATTGGGCAGGCCGCCGGTGGCAATCACCACGATGTCCGGGTTTTCCGCGAGCACGTCGGCTGCCTCGGCATAGGCGTTGAAGCGGCAATCGACGCCGAGCGCCGCGACCTCCGCCGCCAGCCACTCTGCGATGCCGACGATCTCGCGCCGGCGCGGCAGCTTGGCGGCGAGCAGGATCTGCCCGCCCGGCTTGTCGGCCGCTTCGAACAGCACGACCCTGTGGCCGCGCAGGGCGCTGACCCGCGCCGCTTCCAGCCCCGCCGGCCCCGCCCCCACCACGACGATCTTCTTCGCCGGCCCGGTCGATTTCGGGACCACGTGGGGCATCGTCTCTTCGCGCCCGGTGGCCGGGTTGTGCAGACACAGCGCCTCGCCGCCCTGGTAGATGCGGTCGATGCAATAGCCGGCGCCGACGCAGGGGCGGATGCGGTTCTCTTCTCCGCGCATGATCTTGGCGACGATGTGCGGGTCGGCCATGTGCGCCCGGGTCATGCCGATGAGATCGACGGCGCCGGAGCTGATGGCGTGGCGCGCGGTGGCGACGTCGTTGACGCGCGCCGCCTGCATCACCGGCAGCTTCACGGCCTGCTTCACCGCGCGCGCCAGATCGAGATGCGGGCCGGCTGGAGTGCCCATGCCGGGAATGACGTGCGACAGCGCCTCGTCGGTGCCGATATACCCCTGGATCACGTTGATGAAGTCGATGAGGCTGCTTTCCGCCATGATCTTGGCGATCTGCAGGCCCTCTGAGCGCTTCAGGCCATTGTCGATGGTCTCGTCGATCACCATACGCAGGCCGACGATGTAGTCCTCGCCCACCTGACGGCGGATCTCCTTCAGCACGTCGAAGCTGAAGCGCAGGCGGTTTTCCATGCTCTGCGGGCCGTATTCGTCATCGCGCTCATTGGTGTTGGGCGACCAGAAGGCGTCGAACAGATGGCCATAGGCCTCGATCTCGATGCCATCGAGGCCACCGTCGCGGCAGCGCCTCGCGCCGGCGCCATAGGCCTTCACCGTGCGCTCGAAATCGAAATCCTCCATCTCCTTGGGGAAGGCGCGATGGGCCGGCTCGCGCACCGGCGAGGCGGAGATGACCGGCAGCCAATGCTCCTTGGCCCAGGAGGTGCGGCGGCCGAGATGGGTGATCTGGCACATCACCGCCGCGCCATGGGCGTGGACCGCGTCGGCGAGTTCCTTGAACCAGGGGATGATGGCGTCGCTGCCGACATAGAGATTGCCGAAGGCCTGCGGCGAATCCGGGGCGACGATGGAGGACCCGCCGATCATGGTCAGCGCCACGCCGCCCCTGGCCTTCTCTTCGTGGTAGAGGCGGTAGCGCGTCTTGGGCAGCGCCTCTTCCGAATAGGCCGGTTCATGCGACGTGCTGATGATGCGGTTCTTCAGCGTCAGGTGCTTGAGCCGGAACGGCTCCAGAAGCGGATCGGCCATGCCCCGAAACGTCCTTCTCCCAGGCAATAATCACGGCCGAGTCTAGGCAAGCGCCGCGCCAGCGGCAAACCGGAACTCGATCCGTTCCCCGGCGAAAAAGCAAAACGTCGTTTGCCCCGGGGTGCCGCGCAACAAGGCTGCGCCGGCCTTGCGGCGTTTCGCCCGAAGATTACCCGCAGCCGCTGCCCTTGCCGCGCCCGGCATTGCCATTACAATGCAGCCAAAACCGGGCGCAATTCCTAAGCCGCGCCGATCTGGGAGCACCTGCCTGATGGATCTGCGATCCCTCGAATTCGACCTCGGCGAGACGGCGGAAGCCCTGCGCGAGAGCGTGCGCGGCTTTGCCGCAGCGGAGATCGCTCCACGCGCGGCGGAAATCGACCATCAGGACGATTTCCCCGCCGATTTGTGGCGCAAGTTCGGCGAGATGGGCCTGCTCGGCATCACCGTCGAGGAGGAATATGGCGGCTCGGGCATGGGCTATCTGGAGCATGTCATCGCCATCGAGGAGCTCTCCCGGGCCTCCGCTTCGGTCGCCCTCTCCTACGGCGCCCATTCCAACCTCTGCGTCAACCAGATTCGCCGCAACGGCAGCGAGGCGCAGAAGCGCAAGTATCTGCCCAAGCTGATCTCCGGCGAGCATGTCGGCGCGCTCGCCATGAGCGAGCCGGGCGCCGGCTCCGACGTCGTCTCGATGCGGCTGAAGGCCGAGCGGCGCGGCGACCGCTATGTGCTGAACGGCACCAAGATGTGGATCACCAACGGCCCCAACGCCGACATCATCGTGGTCTATGCCAAGACCGATGCCGAGGCCGGGCCGAAGGGCATCACCGCCTTCATCTTCGAGACCAGGACCAAGGGCTTCCACGTCGCGCAGAAGCTGGACAAGCTCGGCATGCGCGGCTCCAACACCGGGGAGCTCGTCTTCAACGAATGCGAGGTGCCTGCGGAGAACGTGCTCAAGGCCGAAGGCAAGGGCGTCAACGTGTTGATGAGCGGCCTCGACTACGAGCGCGCCGTGTTGGCCGCCGGACCGCTCGGCATCATGCAGGCGGCGATGGACGTGGTCATTCCCTATATCCACGACCGCAAGCAGTTCGGCCAGCCCATCGGCACCTTCCAGCTGATGCAGGGCAAGATCGCCGACATGTATTCCACGTTGTCGGCCTGCCGCGCCTATTGCTATGCGGTGGCGAAGGCCTGCGACAGCGGCAAGATCACCCGCAAGGACGCCGCCGGCGTCATCCTCTATTGCGCGGAGAAGGCGACCTGGATGGCGCTGGAAGCGCTGCAATGCCTGGGCGGCAACGGCTACATCAACGACTATCCCACCGGAAGACTGCTGCGCGACGCCAAGCTCTATGAGATCGGCGCGGGCACCAGCGAGATCAGGCGTATGCTGATCGGCCGCGAAATCTTCAACGAGACCGCCTGAACCGCAGATGACCATCCTGAAAAGCGAGATCGACACCCGGTCGGAAGCATTCCAGCGCAACCGCGACGCCATGCAGGCGCAGGTCGACGAGGTGCGCCGCGTCGTCGACAAGATCAAGCTCGGCGGCGGCGAGGCGGCACGGGCCAAGCACCTGGCGCGCGGCAAGCTGCTGCCGCGCGACCGCATCCGCGGCCTGGTCGACCCCGGGGCGCCGTTCCTGGAATTCTCCCAGCTCGCCGCCTACCGGCTCTATGACGACGACATCCCGGCCGCCGGCATCATCACCGGCATCGGCCGGGTGGCGGGGCGCGAATGCGTCATCGTCGCCAACGATGCGACGGTGAAGGGCGGCACCTATTATCCGGTCACGGTGAAGAAACACCTGCGCGCGCAGGAGATCGCGCGCCAGAACAACCTGCCCTGCATCTATCTGGTCGATAGCGGTGGCGCCAACCTGCCGAACCAGGACGAGGTGTTTCCCGACCGCGACCATTTCGGCCGCATCTTCTACAACCAGGCGACCATGTCGGCGGCCGGCATCCCGCAGATCGCCGTCGTCATGGGCTCCTGTACCGCCGGCGGCGCCTATGTGCCGGCGATGTCGGACGAAAGCATCATCGTCAAGAACCAGGGCACGATCTTCCTGGGGGGACCACCGCTGGTGAAGGCCGCCACCGGCGAAGTCGTCACGGCCGAAGACCTGGGCGGCGCCGACGTGCATTCGCGGCAATCCGGCGTCACCGACCACTATGCCGAGGATGACCGCCACGCGCTGGAGATCGCGCGGTCGATCGTCGCGCATCTCAACTGCGTAAAGTCCGTGTCGCTGGATCTCGCCGCACCCGAGGAACCGCTCTACGATCCGCGGGAGATATACGGCATCGTCCCGGCCGATGCGCGGCATCCCTATGACGTGCGCGAGGTGATCGCCCGCCTCGTCGACGGCAGCCGCTTCGACGAGTTCAAGAAGCTCTACGGCACGACGCTGGTGACCGGCTTCGCCCGCATCTGGGGCTATCCCGTGGGCATCGTCGCCAATAACGGCATCCTGTTCTCCGAATCGGCGCTGAAGGGTGCCCATTTCGTCGAGCTCTGCGCCCAGCGCGGCATTCCGCTGCTGTTCCTGCAGAACATCACCGGCTTCATGGTGGGGCGGAAATACGAATCCGGCGGCATCGCCAAGGACGGTGCCAAGATGGTGACCGCCGTCTCCTGCGCCCAGGTGCCCAAGCTCACCCTGCTGATCGGCGGGTCCTTCGGCGCCGGCAATTACGGCATGTGCGGTCGCGCCTTCGGGCCCCGCTTCCTGTGGATGTGGCCGAACGCGCGCATCTCGGTCATGGGCGGCGAGCAGGCGGCCAACGTGCTGGCCCAGGTGAAGCGCGACGGCATGGCCTCCCGCGGCGAGGATTGGCCGGCGGAGGCCGAGGAGCAGTTCAAGGCGCCGATCCGCGCCCAATACGAGGCACAGGGCCATCCCTTCTATGCCGGGGCCAGGCTCTGGGACGACGGCCTGGTCGACCCGGCGGAGGCGCGCACCACCATCGCCCTCGGCCTCTCGGCTGCGCTCAACGCGCCGATTGAGCCGACCCGCTTCGGCATCTTCCGGATGTGAGCATGGCCGGCTATCTCGACATCGCGACGGCGAACCAGGTCACCACCATCCGGATGAACCGGCCGGAGAAGCACAACGCCTTCGACGAGACGCTGATCGCCGAACTGACTGCCGCCTTCCGTGCCGCCGGCAAGGATGACGCCGCGCGCGTGGTCGTGCTGAGCGCGGCGGGCCAGAGCTTTTCCGCCGGTGCCGATCTCGACTGGATGCGGCGCATGGCCGACCAGGCGCACGATGCCAATGAGCGCGACGCCCTGGCGCTGGCCGAGCTGATGGCCGCCATCGATGGCTGCCCGAAGCCGGTGCTGGGCCTGGTCCAGGGCGCGGCCTTCGGCGGCGGCGTGGGACTCGTCGCCTGCTGCGACATCGCGATCGCGGCAACGGAAGCGACCTTCTGTCTCTCCGAAGTGCGGCTCGGCCTCATCCCGGCGGTCATTTCGCCCTATGTCGCGGCGGCGATCGGAGCGCGCGCCTGCCGGCGCTATTTCCTCACCGCCGAGCGTTTCGATGCGCAGACGGCCCTCAACCTGGGGCTGGTGCATGAGGTGGTGCCGGCGGCGGAGCTCGATGCCGCAAGCGACCGCTTGCTGGGCCAGCTGTTGAAAGGCGGTCCGCAGGCGCAGCGCGCCGCCAAGGATTTGATCGCCCATGTCGCGGGCGCGCGGATCGACGAGAAGCTGATGCGTGACACCGCCCGGCGCATCGCCGCGGCGCGCGCCTCGGCCGAGGGCAAGGAGGGCCTCGCCGCCTTCCTCGCGAAACGCAAACCGAACTGGCAATAGGACCCCGACCCGTGGCGATGTTCCGCAAGATCCTGATTGCCAATCGCGGCGAGATCGCCTGCCGCATCATGCGCACGGCGCGGCGGCTCAATGTCGCGACGGTCGCGGTCTATTCCGAGGCCGACGCGAGCGCGCTGCATGTCGAGATGGCGGACGAGGCGGTGCTGCTGGGCCCCGCGCCGGCGGCGCAAAGCTATCTCGCCATCGATAAGGTGATCGCCGCCGCCGTGGCGACCGGCGCCGAGGCGATCCATCCGGGCTATGGCTTCCTCTCCGAGAATGCGCGCTTCGCCGAGGCCTGCGCCAAGATGGGCATCGCCTTCATCGGCCCGCCGGCTTCGGCCATTCACGCCATGGGATCGAAATCGGAATCGAAGAAACTGATGGAGGCGGCCGGCGTGCCGCTGGTGCCCGGCTATCACGGCGCCGAGCAGGCCGATTCGCACCTGATCGCGGAGGCGATGAAGATCGGCTTCCCGGTCCTCATCAAGGCCTCGGCCGGCGGCGGCGGCAAGGGCATGCGCATCGTGCTCGAGGAGCGCGAGCTGCTGCCCGCCATCGAGGGCGCCCGGCGCGAGGCCAAGTCGGCCTTCGGCGACGAGCGCCTGCTGATCGAGAAATACCTGGAGCGGCCGCGCCATGTGGAAGTGCAGGTCTTCGCCGATTCGCTCGGCGAGGCGGTCTACATCCATGACCGCGACTGTTCGATCCAGCGCCGCCACCAGAAGGTGATCGAGGAAGCCCCCGCCCCGGGCCTCAGCGACGACACCCGCCGCCGCATGGGCGAAGCCGCCGTCGCGGCGGCGAAGGCCGTCGGCTATGTCGGCGCCGGCACGGTGGAGTTCCTCTATGCCGAGAGGCAGTTCTATTTCATCGAGATGAACACCCGGCTGCAGGTCGAACACCCGGTGACCGAGATGATCGCCGGCATCGACCTGGTGGAATGGCAGTTGCGCGTCGCCGCCGGAGAACCGCTGCCGGAGCGTCAGGCCGAGTTGCAGCGCTACGGCCATGCGATGGAAGTGCGGCTCTATGCCGAGGACCCGGCCAAGGGCTTCCTGCCCGCGACCGGCCGCATCGCGCACCTCGCCTGGCCCGCCAACGCGCCGCAGATCCGCATCGATTCCGGCGTGCGCGCCGGCGACCGCATCTCCACCTTCTACGATCCGATGATCGCCAAGGTGATCGCCTGGGGCGAGGACCGCGCCATCGCCGCGCAGCGCCTGCGCCGCGCGCTGCAGGAAACCGAGCTGGCCGGGCTTGCCACCAATGCCGGCTTCCTGATCGAGGTTCTCGGCCATCCGGCCTTCCTGAAGGCGGAGATCGACACGGGATTCATCGAGCGCCACCGCGCCGAGCTGTTTCCCGCCTCGGGTACCGGCGGCGAAGCGACGCCCGACCGCGCCCTGGCGCTTGCCGCGATTTTCGCCGTGCTGAAGGACGGCGCCGCCAGCAAGGCGAAAGCGGCGGCCGGCGCCGATCCGCATTCGCCCTGGGCGGCCACCAACGGCTGGCGCGTCTTCGGGGATGGCGGCGCGTCGGTGCTGCTGCGTGATGCCGCCGGCAAGCGGCGCGAGGCGCGCATCGCCTTTTCCGGTCCGCGCTGGAGCATCGCCGTGGATGACGGCGCGCCACTGGCTCTCACCAGCCCGGCGCTTGACGGCAACGCCCTCACCGCCGGGACCAATCATGGCCGCCTGCGCCTGACCGCGATCGAGGCGGACGGAACCGTCACGCTGATCGAGCGCGGCAAATCCTGGCGCATCGGCCGGGTCGACATCCTGGCCGAGGCCGAAGCCGCCACCGAGGGCCACGGCCATCTCGCCTCGCCCATGCCGGGCACCGTGGTGCGCGTGATGGCGGCGGCCGGCGATGCCGTGAAGCGCGGCCAGCCGCTGATGGTGGTGGAAGCCATGAAGATGGAGCACACCATCGCCGCCCATGCCGACGGCGTGGTGAAGGCGGTGAAGTTCCGCGCCGGCGATGCGGTCGCCGAGGGCGTCGAGCTGATCAGCTTCGAGGCCGGGTCGTGACCATCCCGAAACAGGTCCGCGTAGTCGAGGTCGGCCCGCGCGACGGGCTGCAGAACGAGGCCGCTCGCGTTCCGCTCGCGGTCAAGGTCGAGCTCATCGACCGGCTCTCCGCCACCGGCCTCAGGACCATCGAGGCCGGCGCCTTCGTCTCGCCCAAATGCGTGCCGCAGATGGCGGATTCGGCCGCGGTCCTGGTGCAGGTCAAGCAACGTCCGGGGGTGAGCTATCCGGTCCTGGTCCCTAACATGAAGGGCCTGGAAGCGGCACTGGCCGCCGGCGCGCAGGAGATCGCGGTGTTCGGCGCGGCCTCCGAGAGCTTCTCCCAGCGCAACATCAATTGCTCCATCGCCGAGAGCCTGGAGCGTTTCTCGCATGTCGCCGATGCGGCGCTTTCCGCCGGCTTGAAGGTGCGCGGCTATGTCTCCTGCGTGCTGGGCTGCCCGTATGAGGGCGAGATCGCGCCCGAGGCCGTGGCCCATGTGGCCGAGGCGCTGATCGGCATGGGCTGCTACGAGGTGAGCCTGGGCGACACGATCGGCGTAGGCACGCCGGGCAAGGCCCGCCGCATGGTCGAGGCGGTGGCGGACAAGGTCGATTTGCAGCATTTGGCGGCGCATTTCCACGACACCTACGGCCAGGCGCTGGCCAACCTGCTGGCGGTGCTGGACCTGGGCGTCGCCGTGGTGGATTCCTCGGTCTCCGGCCTCGGCGGCTGCCCTTATGCGCCGGGCGCCTCGGGCAATGTCGCCAGCGAGGACGTCGTCTACATGCTGCACGGTCTCGGCATCGAGACCGGCATCGATCTCGACAGGCTGGTGGAAACCGGCGCCTTCATTTCCGCCGCGCTCGGCCGGCAGCCCGGCTCCAAGGCCGCGCGCGCCCTCGCCGCGCGCACGATCGCCACGGGTGCCGGCGGCGCGCAATCATGAGCGACTATATCGACTGCCACTACGCGCGCACCCGCGCCGACACCTCGACGCGCCCTTTTCTGACCGGCCCCTTGTCGGTGGAGACGGCCGTGGTCGGCGGCGGGCTCGCCGGCCTCACCGTCGCGCTGGAACTGGCGCAGCGCGGCCGCTCGGTGGCGCTGATCGAGGGTCGGCGCATTGGCTGGGGCGCCTCGGGCCGCAATGGCGGCTTCTGCGCGCCCGGCTTCGCCATCGGCCTCGACGGCATCGCGGCGCGGGCGGGCCAGGAGAGTGCACGCGAGCTCTACGCCCTGTCGCGCGAGGCCGTGCTCTATGTGCGCGACACCCTGGCCCGGCAGGGCAACCCGGTCGATCCAGGGCGCATGGGTCACATCTCCGCGCGCCGGGTGCCGGCGCGGGCGGAGCTCGAACAATATCGCGACAAGATGGCGGCCTTCGGCACCGCGCTGCAGGTTCTAGCGACGCCGGAGACGCGCGCCCTGCTGAAGAGCGAAGTCTATTTCGAGTCCATCGTCGAGCCGCTCGCCTTCGCCATGCAGCCGCTCGACTATGCGCTCGGCCTGGCGCGCGAGATCGCGGAACGCGGCGGCGGTATTTATGAGAACTGCCCGGCCCTGGCTCTGCACAAGGTCGGCGCCGCCTATCGCCTGATGACGCCGCGCGGCCGGGTCAGCGCCCGCAACGTCATCCTTTGCACCGGCGGCTATACCGGCCGATTGCTGCCGCGCCTGCGCCGCGCCATGTTGCCCATCGCCACCTATGCGATGGCGACGGAGCCTTGCGCGGACCTGCTCGACCAGGCCATCGCCACGCCGATGTGCATCAGCGACGATCGCCGCGCCGGCGACTATTACCGGCGGCTCAGCGACGGCCGGCTGCTCTGGGGCGGGCGCATCACCGCGCGCACCCGCGATCCCGCCGACCTCGCCGCGCTGCTGCACCGCGACATGCGCGAGGTCTACCCGCAGCTTGCGACCGTGAAGATCGAGACGGCCTGGTCGGGCCTGATGTCCTATGCCCGGCACTACATGCCGCAGATCGGCCGCAGCGAGGACGGGCTCTGGCATTGCACCGCCTTCGGCGGCCACGGCCTCAACACCACGGCTCTCGGCGGCCGCCTGATCGCCGCCGCCATTTCCGAGGGCGACGATCGCTATCGTCTGTTTGCGCCTTTCGGGCTTGACTGGAACGGCGGCCCGTTCGGCCCGGTGGCCGCGCAGCTCATCTACTGGAAGCTGCAGGCGCAGGATTGGTGGGCGGAGCGCAAGCTACGGCGTTCCGGAAACTGAACTCGTCATGGTCGATCTTGGCCCGACCATCCGCGAGTGTTCTTGCCATGAACTGCGCTTTGCCTTGTCGAAACGCGTGAATCCCAGGGCCAAGCACCGGGATGACCGTGGTGGGTTATGTGACGCGACGATCAGAAGAACGTCGCCACCGCGCCAAGCGACGTCCAGCGATCATCCACCACGTGGATGAGGCGCCAGCGGTCGAACGTCGTGCAGGGATGCGAGATGCCGCAGATCAGCAGATCGCCGACCTTCACATCCGCATCCGGTTGCGTCTTCAGATAGGCGTGCTGGTCGTTGAGTCTGGTGATGCGCCAATCCTCCGGCGCCGCCTGCGGCTGCGGCGTCGCATGCGCGCGGTAGCGCCAGACCGGCTGCGGCAAATGCAGGTCGAAGCCGACATCGCGCTTGCCCATGGTCACCAGCGCCAGCCCCGGCTCCGGCACCGATTGCACCAGGGCGCAGACGAACAACGCCGGCTCCAGCGCGCCCAATTCCTGCACCAGCACCGGGTCGCGCGCCGTCATGTCGGCGTGGTGCTCGACATAGGTGCCGCAATCATGAGTGATGTAGCAGCCGCTGCGCAGGACCTTCACTACCGGCAGGCGCAGCTCGATCTTGGCCAGCCGGCGGCCGACGATGTCGTAATAGGCGCTGCCGCCGGCGGTCAGGATCACCTCCGCGGTGCCGAAGGCGTTGCGCCGGTCGGCCAGCTGTGCCGCCACGGTAAAGCGGTCGAAATAGGCCTCGACCGCGGCGCCGTCCTCGCGCCCCTCGGCGGTCGCGATCATGCCCTCATAGCCGGCGATGCCGGCGAGGCGCAGCCGCGCCTGGTGGCTGGGCAGCGCATCCAGCAGCTTCTCGACCTCGGCCAGGGTGCGGCAGCCGGTCCTTCCGCCCTCGAAGCCGATCTCCAGCAGCACGTTGACCGGCTGTTCGGTCTTGCAGGCGGCGACGTCGTCGGACAGCGCCTTCAACCCTTCGAGCGAATCGACGAAGACGTAGAGGTTGAGATCGGCGCGCTGGCGCGCCAGTTCGACGATGCCGCGCACCTGCACCCGGCCGGTGACCTGGTTGGCGATCAGCAGGTTGCGGCAGCCGAAAGCGGCGGCAACCTCCGCCTGTTGCACGGTGGCGACGGTGAGGCCCCAGCTGCCCTGCGCCGCCTGCTGCGCCCAGAGATGCGGCGTCATCGTCGTCTTGGCGTGCGGCGCCAGATGCAGGCCGAAGCGGTCGAGCAGCTTGCGCATCCAGCGGCCGTTGTGATCGAGGGCGGATTTCCTGAGCACCGCCACCGGCGCCGGCAGATCGCCTTCCAGCAGGTTCCAGTTCTGCGCCCCGATGGCGCCGAGTTCCAGCGCCTCGGCGGCGGGGGGAATGCCCTTGGTCAGCGGATCGATCAGCTCCTGGTCCAGCGCCTCCAGCGCCTCGCGCAGGGTGGCGGCGTCGAAGCCGGAGCCGATCTTGCCGGTGAGAAAGTCATTGGTCAGGGACATGCGGCCCTCTTGAACGTCATCCCCGGGCGTGATCCGGGGATCCAAATTTGGATTGCCGGGTCAAGCCCGGCAATGACGAAGAGTATGATGGCGACCGCCCCAATTCCACCGCGAAACGAGCACGATTACCCTAAGATCCGCTCATAGGCCGGCAGGGTGAGGAATTCCGGAAAATCTTCGGCGAAGATCAGTTCCGCGAACAATGCGGCAGCCTCCGCGAACCTGCTGCGGCCGAAGGCCGCATCGCCCATGCCTGCGCGTTGCTTGGCGAGCGCCTCGGCGATCATCGCCTCGCACAGCCGGCGGTCGACCGCGCGGCCGTCGCTGAGCCTGGCGCCGTGGCGCAGCCATTGCCAGACCTGGGCGCGGGAGATCTCCGCCGTCGCGGCGTCCTCCATCAGGTTGTTGAGCGGCACGCAGCCCGTGCCGCGCAGCCAGGCCTCGAGATAGGCGATGCCGACCGAGATGTTCATGGCGAGGCCGTTCTCGGTGATCTCCCCATTCGGCACGGCGAGCAGGTCGGCCGCCGTCACATGCACGTCCTGGCGCTGACGGGCGATCTGGTTCGGCTCCTTCATCAGCCGGTCGAAGATCTCCTTGGCGACCGGCACCAGGGCCGGATGCGCCACCCAGGTGCCGTCATGGCCGTCACCGGCCTCGCGCTCCTTGTCGGCGCGGACCTTGGCCAGCGCCGCGTCATTCGTCGCCGGGTCATTCTTGATCGGGATCTGCGCCGCCATGCCGCCCATCGCGTGCGCGCCGCGCCGGTGGCAGGTCTTGATCACCAGCAGCGAATAGGAGCGCAGGAAATGCGCCGTCATGGTGACGCTGGCGCGGTCCGGCATCACCGCCGCGGGATCGCGCGCGAACTTCTTGATGAAGGAGAAGATGTAGTCCCAGCGGCCGCAATTGAGGCCGGCCGAATGCTCGCGCAGCTCGTAGAGGATCTCGTCCATCTCGAAGGCGGCGAGGATGGTCTCGACCAGCACCGTCGCCTTGATCGTGCCCTTAGGCACACCGAGCTTCTCCTGGGCGAACAGGAACACGTCGTTCCACAGCCGCGCCTCGAGATGCGATTCCAGCTTCGGCAGATAGAAATAGGGGCCGCTGCCGCGCGCCGTCAGTTCCTTCGCGTTGTGAAAGACGTAGAGCCCGAAATCCATCAGGCTGCCGGACATGGAGCGGCCGTCGATGCGGATGTGATGCTCCGGCAGATGCCAGCCGCGCGGGCGGACCATGAGCACGGAAGTCTTGTCGTTAAGCCTGTAGGACTTGCCGCTGGTCGGATCGTCGTAGGCGATGGTACGGCGCACGGCATCGATCAGGTTGCGCTGGCCGTCGAGCTGGTTCGCCCAACTGGGCGCGGTCGAATCCTCGAAATCGGCCATGTAGCAGGACGCACCCGAATTGAGCGCGTTGATCACCATCTTGCGATCGACCGGCCCGGTGATCTCGATGCGGCGGTCGAGCAGGTCCTTGGGCAGCGGCGCCACCTTCCAGTCGCCGGAGCGAACTGAAGCGGTTTCTTTCAGGAAATCCGGCTTCTCGCCCGCATCGAGCCGCGTCTGCCGCGCGCGCCGCGCCTCCAGCAGGCGCAACCGCTCCGGTGCGAAGTTGCGCTCCAGCTCGACCAGGAAGGCGAGCGCCGCGTCGCTCAGCACCGCGCCGAGCGCGGGGTCCGGCAGGGCCGCCACTTCGACGCCGGCGCCGCGTTGCTCAAATTTCAGACCGCTTCCGCTCTTCGCCGTCAATGCACCGCTCCTCAATCCTGCTCGCCGATCCAGATCTCAACCGTCTTGAATTCCACCTCGTCGCAATTCTCGCCCTCGCCGCGCCGGTCCACGACCAGGAAATCCGTGCTCTGATCGAGCGCGATCAGCGGGTGATGCCAGACGCCGCGATGATAGTTGACGCCCTGTCCGGCCACGGTGCGGAAGGCGGTCACGTCCTCCGGCTTCGGGGCATGGCCGGGCGGCGCGACGACGACCAGGAAGGGGCGCGGGGCGAGCGGCATGAAGAACTGGCTGCTCATCGGATGGCGCTCCATCAGCTTGATCCGGAGCGGCAGCGGCCGCGGCTCGGCGCGCACGATGCCGAGACTGAACCGCCCGCCCTGCTCGCCCACGTCGAGCCGCGCCAGGTCGGAATAGCGCTCGGCCCAGCCCTGGTTGATGGTGTGATGCGGGCTGCCCGCCACCTGGACCACGTCGCCGTAATACTGGAAGGCCTCGCGGGTGAGCGGCCGGATCGGAACCTGGAAATGCGACATGCGTGTGCCCTTAAGCCAATTCGCCGAACAGCCGCAGCCGGCTGACCCCGCCATCGGGGATGATGTTGAAGCGGATATGGGTGACGGGCCCCAGATCGGCAATCTCCCTCTGGAAATGATGCGGCCGGTCCATCTCCAGCTTCTGCTCCGGCAGCAGGACGCGCCAGAACATGGATTGCGTCACCAGCGAGTCTTCCGTGCCGCCCGTCACCTCGGCGGCGAGGATCGAGCAGCGGTCGGGGAAATTACCCTTGAAATGCGCCGTGTCGACTTCAACCTTGCGGATCCGGCCGCGATGGCCGAGGGCCAGGATCGCCCAGTCGTTGCCCGGTTCGCGGCGGCGCCGCGTCTCCCAGCCGTCGCCCATGTTCACGCCGCGGCCGGGATAAAGCATCTGCATGGGCGAGCCGTAATGCTGGTCGCTGCAGCCGACGGCGCGTCCGCCATGCACAACCGCGGCGAGGTCGATGAGCTCCTTGCGGTCGAACGTGTCCCAGTCCACCGCGACGCGGCCATAGACGCGCAGCCGGGCCACGCCGCCATCTGGAAAGATGTTGAGGCGCAGATGGGTCCAGATCCGTTCGTCGCCGACCGCGATGAAATGATGCGCGTTGCCCTGAAGCGTGGTGGCCGGCACGATCTCGCGCCATTCCGTTCCGGCGCTCGGCTCGCCTTCGACCCGGCAGGCGTCGATGGACGCGGCGGGCGGGAAATTGCCGGTGAAATGGCTGGTGTCGATGTCGATTCCCTGGATCACGCCGGGCAGGCCCAGCCGCACCACGCAGCAATCGTGGCCCTCGCCACGCTTGCGCCGCGATTCCCAGCCGTCCATCCATTTGCCGTGCTCGTCGTATTTGCCGGGGATGAACACCGCCGGCTCGGGATTGAGCAGCCGCTCCTTGGGCGCGAAAAAATCATCGGTGGCGAAGATCGCCTCCGCCCCCAGCCGCGGGTCGGCCAGGTTGACCAAGTTGTTGCCGAAGGGAGTCTGCGGCTGTTCGGCTGTGATCATGATTGCACCTCGGGCTGATAGGGATGCCGGGCGTGCCAGTGGCGCGCGATGTCGACGCGGCGGCAGACCCAGGCCTTGTCGTGAAGCAGCACGTAATCGAGGAAGCGCTTCAGCGCGGTGAAGCGGCCGGGCCGGCCGACCAGCCGGCAATGCAGACCAACCGACATCATCTTCGGTCGCTCGGCGCCCTCCTCGTAGAGGGTGTCGAAGGCGTCCTTCAGATAGGCGTAGAACTGCTCGCCGGAATTGAAGCCCTGGGCGGAGGCGAAGCGCATGTCGTTGGCATCGAGCGTGTAGGGCACGATCAGATGCGGGCCTTTGACCATGCGGCTCCAGAACGGCAAATCGTCCGAGTAGTCGTCGGCGTCGTAGAGGAAGCCGCCATACTCGGCGACCAGCGCCCGCGTGTTCTCCGATGTGCGGCCGGTGTACCAACCGAGCGGCCGCGCGCCGCAGAGCCGGGTGAGGATTTCCATCGCCTCGGCCATGTGAGCGCGCTCGGTCTCGACCGGCACGCCGTGATAGTTGATCCAGCGCAGGCCGTGGCTGGCGATCTCGTGCCCGTCCTGCAAGGCGCGCTCGATCGCCGCCGGGTTGCGCGCAGCCGCCATGGCCACGGCGAAAACGGTCAGCGGCGCGCCGCGCGACTTGAACAAATCGAGCAGCCGCCACACCCCCGCGCGCGACCCGTATTCATAGATCGATTCCATCGACATGTGCCGCGCGCCCGTGAATGGCTGCGCGCCGATGATCTCGCCGAGGAAGGTTTCCGAGGCCGCATCGCCATGCAGCACGCAATTCTCACCGCCCTCCTCGTAGTTGAGGACGAATTGCACCGCCACCCGCGCCCCGCCCGGCCAATCGGCCCGCGGCGGCGTCGCGCCATAGCCCAGAAGATCGCGCGGATAGGTCTGCACCGATGCTCCCCTTTCGGTCTTTCTACTCATTCCAGCACGCCTTGTCAGGTCTCGGCCGTCGTGGGGTTCCGCGGCCCAGACTTCCGCCAATTCTTTGAAACTGCCTTAAAGCGCGGTTATGAAGGGGCATGTCGAAGGTAAAATTCCCGCCACCGCTGTCCGAGGCCGAGATCCAGGCGCGCCTGCTCTACCGCGACGGCCTGATCCTGGTCCTCGACAAGCCGGCCGGGCTGCCGGTCCATGCCGGGCCGGGCGGCGGGCCGAACCTGGAGCAATGTTTCGATTGGTTGCGCTTCGGCTTGCCGGCGCCGCCAGCCCTCGCCCACCGGCTCGACCGCGACACCTCCGGCTGCCTGGTCCTGGGGCGCCACCGCAAGGCGCTGTCCAAGCTCGGCAGGCTGTTCCAGGCCGGCCAAATCGACAAGACCTATTGGGCGGTCGTGGTCGGCGCGCCGCCGGCGACCGAGGGCCGGATCGAGGCGCCGCTCCTGAAGACCACGCGCAAGGACGGCGGCTGGCGCATGATCGTCGATCCCAAGGGCCAGAAGGCCGCCACGCAATACCGTGTGCTGGGGTCCGGCGACGGCCTCACCTGGCTGGAGCTGAAGCCGGAGACCGGCCGCACCCACCAGGTGCGCGTCCACTGCGCCGAGCTCGGCTGCCCGATCCTGGGCGAGCCGATGTATGGCGAGCTCGCGCCGGAGCAGCGCAAACAGCCGCTGCATCTGCACGCGCGGGGCGTCGTCATTCCGCTGTCGAAGAACAAGCCGCCGGTCGCGGTGACAGCCGAGCCGCCAGAACACATGCGCACGGCGCTCGCCCGCTGCGGCTGGCATTGAGGTGAATCACCGCGCCTCGTGCTGCGACGCAATGACAAGCTTGTCATTGCACATTTATGAGGCAGCGAGCTGCATCGCGCAGAAAAATTCGCCGCGAAGCGCCGATGATTGCCGATCATTGATCGCGATCGCGGCGAAATTGTTGCGTCGGCAGAGCGTCGCCATATAGTCTGACAAATAAGCGCTCCGCAGAGAGCCGAGACGGGAGGATTTCCACCGGATGGCGTCAGTCGAAATACGCGATCTGCACAAGGCGTTCGGCGCCGTGCAGATCCTGCATGGGGTTTCCGTCGACATCGCCGACGGCGAATTCGTCATCCTGGTCGGACCGTCAGGCTGTGGAAAATCCACGCTGCTGCGCATGATCGCAGGGCTCGAGAGCGTCACCGGCGGCGAGATCCGCATCGCCGATCGCGTCGTCAACGACGTGCCGCCGAAAGAGCGCGACATCGCCATGGTGTTCCAGAACTACGCGCTCTATCCCCACATGACCGTTGCGGACAATATGAGCTTCTCGCTGAAGCTCAAGAACGCGCCCAAGGACGAGATCGACCTCCGGGTGCAGAAGGCCGCCGGAATCCTGGGTCTCACAAGCTATCTCGACCGCTATCCGCGGCAATTGTCCGGCGGCCAGCGCCAGCGCGTCGCCATGGGCCGCGCCATCGTGCGCGACCCGCAGGTCTTCCTGTTCGACGAGCCGCTGAGCAACCTGGACGCCAAGCTGCGCGTCGCCATGCGCGCCGAGGTGAAGGAGCTGCACCAGCGTTTGAAGACCACCACCGTCTACGTGACCCACGACCAGATCGAGGCCATGACCATGGCCGACAAGATCGTGGTCATGCATGACGGCCGGATCGAGCAGATCGGCGCGCCGCTCGATCTCTACGACCGGCCGGGCAACCGCTTCGTGGCCGGCTTCATCGGCTCGCCGGCGATGAATTTCGTCCCCGGACGCATCGCCGCCGACGGCCAGCCCAGCTTCGTCGGCGCGGATGGCTGGCGCCTGCCGTTGCAGCTGAGCGACGCCGTTGCGGACGGCCGCCAGGTCGTGCTCGGGGTGCGGCCGGAGCATCTCATGCTGGGCGACGGCGGCATGACGGCCGAGGTCGTGGTGGTCGAGCCGACCGGGCCGGAGGTTCAGGTCAATGCGCGCCTCGCTGGCGGCGAGGAAATCGTCGCCATGTTCCGTGAACGCCATCTGTTCGATCCGGGGGAGAAGATCAGCCTGAGGCCGCAGCCCGGCCTCGTCCATCTGTTCGATGGCGAGACCGGCAATCGCATTTCCTGAGAAACCGAAGCATATGGAGGAGCGACCATGAAGTTTACCAGACGCGACGTGATCAAGACCACCGCCGGCCTCGCCGCTGGCGCCATGGCCCCGGCTCTGATCGGCCGCCGCCCGGCCGCCGCCGCGGACCTCACCTACAAGCCGGAAGAAGGCGCCAGCCTGCGCCTGCTGCGCTGGTCGCCCTTCGTGAAGGGCGACGAGGAATCCTGGCTCGCCAACACCCAGAAATTCACAGAGGCGACCGGCATCGAGGTCCGCGTCGACAAGGAGAGCTGGGAGGATATCCGCCCGAAGGCCGCCGTCGCCGCCAATGTCGGCTCCGGCCCCGATCTCATGCTGGTCTGGTTCGACGATCCGCACCAGTATCCGGACAAGCTGCTCGACGTGACCGAGCTCGCCGATTATCTCGGCAACAAGTATGGCGGCTGGTACCAGGGGCCGAAGGACTATGCCACGCGCGAGGGCAAGTTCGTCGGCCTGCCGCTCGCCACCATCGGCAACGCCATCGTCTATCGCGAGAGCTGGGTGAAGGAAGCCGGCTGGTCGCAATTCCCCACCAAGACCGACGATTTCCTGGAGCTGTGCAAGGCGCTGCAGAAGACCGGCCATCCGGTCGGCTTCACCCACGGCCACGGCGTCGGCGACGGCAATAACTACGCCCATTGGCTGCTGTGGAGCCATGGCGGCAAGATGGTCGACGAGAACGGCAACGTCACCATCAACAGCCCGGAGACGATGAAGGCCATCGAATACGCGATGGAGCTCTACAAGACCTTCATCCCGGGCACCGAGGGCTGGCTCGACGTCAACAACAACCGCGCCTACCTGGCCGGCGAGTTGTCGGTCATCGCCAACGGCATCTCGGCCTACTACACCGCGCGCAACGATCCGAAGCTGCAGGACATCGCCAACGACACCCGCACCATCAACCTGCCGATCGGGCCGGTCGGCCAGTCGGTGGAGCTGTTCCAGGTGACCAGCGCCGTCATCTTCAAATACACCAAGTTCCCGAACGCGGCGCGCGAATACCTGCGCTTCATGTTCGAGGAGGCGCAGATGGGCGACTGGATCACGAAGTCCGCCGGCTATTGCTGCCAGACGCTGAAATCCTATGCCAGCAACCCGATCTGGACGGCGGACCCGAACAACGCCCCCTATGCCAAAGTGTCCGAGACCCTGCGGCCGAACGGCTATGCCGGGCCGCTGGGCTATGCCTCGGCGGCGGTGATGGCGGATTACGTCCTCGTCGACATGTTCGCCGAGGCGGTGACCGGCCAGTTCACCCCGCAGGAAGCCATGGAACGCGCCGAGAAGCGCGCCAACCGCTACTACCGCGTCTGAGCAAGCACGGGGCCGGCGGGTTCTCCGCCGGCCCCGGTATTCCGGCGTTCAAATGGCCAGCACCGAAGCTCTCGCCCGCCCCGCCTCCCGTCCGCTGCTCGCACGGCTGCAGGAAAGCCGCGGCGCGCTCGGCTTCGTTTTCATGCTGCCGGCCGCCGTTCTGCTGCTGCTGTTCCTGACCTACCCGCTCGGCCTCGGAATCTGGCTCGGCTTCACCGACGAGCGGATCGGCCGGGAGGGCATCTTCATCGGCCTGGAGAACTACCAGTATCTCTGGGACGACGCGGTGTTCTGGCTCTCGGTCTTCAACACCCTGCTCTATACCGTCACCGCCTCGGTGCTGAAATTCGGCCTCGGGCTGTGGCTGGCGCTGATCCTCAACGAGAAGCTGCCCTTCAAGGCCTTCTTCCGCGCCGTCGTGCTACTGCCCTGGGTGGTGCCGACGGTGCTCTCGGCCATCGCCTTCTGGTGGATTTACGACGCGCAATTCTCGATCATCTCCTGGGTGCTGATCGAGCTCGGCTGGATCGACGCACCGATCAATTTCCTCGGCGATCCCACCAATGCGCGCGCCTCCGTCATCGCCGCCAATGTGTGGCGCGGCATCCCCTTCATCGCCATCACCCTGCTGGCCGGGCTGCAGACCATCCCGCCCTCGCTCTACGAGGCGGCGACGCTGGACGGCGCCACCTCCTGGCAGCGCTTCCGCTACGTGACCCTGCCGCTGCTCACCCCGATCATCGCCATCGTGATGACCTTCTCGGTGCTGTTCACCTTCACCGATTTCCAGCTCATCTACGTGCTGACCCGCGGCGGGCCGGTCAATGCCACGCATCTGATGGCGACCTTGAGCTTCCAGCGCGGCATCTCCGGCGGCATGCTGGGCGAGGGTGCGGCCATTGCCGTCGCCATGGTGCCGTTCCTGCTGGCGGCGATCCTGTTCAGTTATTTTGGCCTGCAGCGCCGGCGCTGGCAGCAGGGCGGGAGCGACTGAGATGGCCGTGGCGGATGAGCCGAACCGGATGGGCGACGAAGGCGGCATGGGTTATCTGCAGAATCTGCCGCGCCGGCTGGTGACCGTCTACCTGCCGTTGGCGGTGTTCTGCTTCGTGCTGCTGTTCCCGTTCTACTGGATGGCCGTGACGGCGGTGAAGCCGAACGACGAGCTCACCGATTACAAGAATTTCAGCCCCTTCTGGGTGGTGCGGCCGACCCTCGATCACATCAAGTACCTGCTGTTCGAGACCTCCTATCCCGGCTGGCTGTGGAACACCATCATCATCTCGGTGGCGGCGACCTTCATCTCGCTCGTCGCCGCGGTCTTCGCCGCCTATGCCATCGAGCGCCTGCGCTTCCGCGGCGCGCGCTCGATCGGGCTTGCCATCTTCCTCGCCTATCTGGTGCCGCCCTCGATCCTGTTCATTCCGTTGGCCGTGATGGTGTTCAAGCTCGGCCTCTACGACACGCGGATGGCGCTGATCCTGACCTATCCCACCTTCCTGATCCCCTTCTGCACCTGGCTGCTGATGGGCTATTTCCGCTCGATCCCCTACGAGCTCGAGGAATGCGCGCTGATCGACGGCGCTTCGCGCTGGCAGATCCTGACCAAGATCGTGCTGCCGCTGGCGGTGCCGGGCCTGATCTCCGCCGGCATCTTCGCCTTCACCCTCTCCTGGAACGAGTTCATCTACGCCCTCACCTTCATCCAGTCCTCGGAGAACAAGACCGTGCCGGTCGGCGTGCTGACCGAGCTGGTGCGGAGCGACGTCTATGAATGGGGATCGCTGATGGCGGGCGCGCTGATCGGCTCCTTGCCGGTCGTCATCCTCTATTCCTTCTTCGTCGAGCACTACGTCTCGTCGATGACCGGGGCGGTGAAGGAGTAGGACCAGGCCGGTCGCCGGACACGTGCGGCCCGGCAGGGTCATTGCCATCGCGCCCGCCACACCGCAGCCGGGACAAGCCAAAGCCGTGGGGCGAGGCGACACGCCGTGGTGGCGGGCGGCCTGCTTGACCTCGCGCCATCCACCTACGTCGCGCTTAGCCCAGGCCGGACTGAACTGCTGCCGCGCGGCTCGCGCGATCGAGGAGGCTGCGGCCGCTCAACTCCGCCGGCGCCCGCAGGCCGAGCAATTCGACCAAAGTCGGCATCACGTCGAAGGAGCTCGCCGTGCCGCAATTTCCGCACGGCAAGCGCGGCGTGGTGAAATAGGCGATGCCGTGGCCGCCGGAATGGCCGCCGGTGCGGCGATAGGGGGCCGGCCCGATCAGGCCGAGACGGTCGTGGTAGAATGCCAGCGGCCCGTCGCGCCAGAGGATGACCAGATCCGCCTGGGTCGGGTCGGCACGCAAGGGATCGTCCGCCACCGGGCGCTCGGCGCTGCGCACCACCGGCGCGCCCGTGCGCGGATTGCGCAGCTCGGACAGCAGGTCGCACAACTCATCCAGCTTCCGGCTGTAGTCCGCGGCTGCGACCAGCCCGTCCCGCTCGCGGCCGACGAGGTTGATGCGGATGCGACCGTCGTAATAGGAGGGCAGCGCGAAGGCCTCCATGCGCGGCCAGAATCCGCGATAGAGCGAGGCGGGCATCCAATCGAGCCTGGCCGGCTCGGCTCCGGTCCCGGTCGGGCCCATGCAGGCACGCACCGCCACCGACCATCTTTCCTTCGGCCCCAGCATTGGCACATCGGTCGTCGCCCAATCCGCCCGCGGCTCGAACAATCTGGTGCCGAAGCTCAGCCGGTAGAGCAGCTCCGGCAGCAGCAGCATGGTCGGCACGTCGGAATCATTGGCGCCCATGCCGTGCATCGAGAACAACACCAGCTCCGCATCCGGGAATGCGTGCATGTAATCGCCCAGCATCCGGTCGAACGCCTGGTAGACGCCCACAACACCGAGACGCGCAGGGGCTGCTGAGGGCAAATGGTGCAAAGGGTGCGCCGGATCGTAGCCGTGCCATAAGGCTTCGATGGCCGAGTGGAACTCGCTCACCACCAACAGCGCCAGATCCCAATCCGGCAGCCGTTCCGCCAAGAGCCAGCGCCCGATCTCGCCGCGCAAGGTCACGGCCCGGACCAAACCTTCAGCCATGGCCTTGGCGCGCTTCTTGTACGGCCAGACGAAGCCGTAGATATAGGGCGTCGCCGGATAGGGGCCGAAACGCGCCTCGATCTCCTGCGCCAGCCCGGCCGGCACGGCGTGCTGCTTCACGCCGGCATCATGCGCGCCCCAGCTGACCAGCCCCTGGCAGTTGGGTGCCGCCTGCAGATCGAAATAGGGCGCATCGAAGATGACGCAGCGCGCCGCGATGTCGCCCAAGAAAGGCGGCTGCACGGTGCCGAACTGGCTTGCCCCATAGGTCGCGGGATCGAAGCGCACCGCGGCATGGCGCCCGTAATCCTGCGGCGCCTTGCCCAGGCTGACATGCTCCCAGGCAAGCCCGGTGCGCTTGGCGGCGCCATGATCGAGCGCAAAGACCGCGCTGTTGCGGGCGAGATTGCGCAGATTTGGCAATCCCCCCTCGTCCATCAGGCGCGCGGCAACACTGGGCTCATAGCCGTCGAGGCCGATGGCGAGGACGCGTTTCTTCATTCCGCCGGCTCCAACACCGCGCCGGCAGGGCGAAGATTCGCATGCCGATGCGCGCTATGAGCCGCGCGGGCTCCGCGCAGCAACGAAGCCTGCTTCAGCGCCCGGACCCAGATCTTCGGCCGACGCAAGAGTCTGCCGCGCAGATAGGCGAGCTCGCAACGGAGCAGCGCTTGCCAGGACGTATCCGGCGGCGCCTGCAGCGTCCTGCGGACGCGGCCAAAGGCGCGGCCCTCGTAGTAGCGGCGCAGATAAGCGATGGTTTGCCGCTTCGGATCAATCCAATGCGTCACTTGCGCCGCGGCGACCCAGATGCCAATGCCGCCTTGGCCGCACAAGCGGCGCAGCAACTGGCTTTCCTCGCCGCTCAGCATCCAGCGCCCGGGCTGCCGACCGAGGGCCAGGTCGAATCTCAGCGCCCGGACCTCCTGCGCGCGTAGCGCGAAGTTCGCCCCATATGGCAGCGTGTCCAAGGCGATCCGCGCCCCATCGGCTGCCACCTCGCGCGCGGCGAAGGCCGAGCCGGTCAAGTGCAGAGACTTTACCAGCCAGGCCGGGGGCTTTCCTTCGAATTGCGGCGCAATCGGCCCGCCGAAGAAGCTCGCCTGCGGATGCGCTGCGAAGGCCGCTTCATAGGCGCGGAGCCAATGCGGCGCGACGGTGACATCATCGTCGGTCCAAATGAAATAGTCGCATTGGAGGGTCTCCAGCGCGGCATTCCGTGCCCGCGCCAAGCCGGGATCCGGCGCCACCACCAGCGAGATCGGCAATCTGCCCCGGAATTCTTCCACCAGGCGACGGGTATCGGCGCAATCGCCGTTATCGACTACCGCGATCTGCCATTCGGCCGATCCGGGGGGCTCCAGCCCGGCCATTGAGGCCAGGGCGCGCGCCAGCGAGCCCGGCCGGCGAAAGGTGCAGATGACGATGGCGATCTTCACGGGAGCAGCCCGCCATTCCATGGACGCGTCAACGCTGCAGTCTATCAAACTTCTCGAATTCGTGCATGATCGAGGCTTCGACCAGGGCGCGATAGGCGCTGGCCACCACCCTGGGATCGGCGCCCAGGCGCTGCGCCTCGGCTTCGACCTTTATCAGCACGTCGGCGATGCGGGCCTCGTCGCGCACGGTGGCGCGGTCCTTCTTGATCCGCGCCGCCTCGTCGATGTAGTGCAGCCGGTCGGCCAGCAAAGCGACGATATCTCGGTCGAGCGCGTCGATCTCGGCGCGCACCTCGGCCATGTTCCGGCAGTGTTTACGCCTGTTTGGCATCGATGATCGACCGGCGGATGGCGCGGGTGCGGGTGAACCAGTCTTCCAGCTTCTCGCCCTCGCCCCAGCGGATGGCGCGCTGGAGCGCGGTCAGGTCCTCGCTGAAGCGGCCCAGCATTTCGAGCACCGCCTCGCGATTGTTGAGGAAGATGTCGCGCCACATGATCGGGTTGGAGGCGGCGATGCGGGTGAAATCGCGGAAGCCGGAGGCGGAGAACTTGATCACCTCGCGCTGGGTGCTGTCCTCGAGACCCGTCGCGGTGCCGACGATGGTATAGGCGATCAAGTGCGGCAGGTGCGAGGTGATGGCCAACACCTGGTCGTGGTGGCTGGGCTCCATGATCTCGACATTGGAGCCGAGCCCGCGCCAGAAGGCGGCGAGCTTCTCGACCGCCGCTTGATCGGCCCCCGGCAGCGGGGTGAGGATCTGCCAGCGGCCTTCGAACAATTCGGCGAAGCCCGCCTTCGGCCCGGAATGCTCGGTGCCGGCGACAGGATGACCCGGGATGAAATGCACATGGTCCGGCAGCAGCGGGCCGAGATCGCGCACCACCGCCTGCTTGACCGAGCCGACATCGCTCAAGATCGCGCCGGGCTTCAGATGCGGCGCGATCGCCTGCCCGATCTCGGCATAGGCGCCGACCGGCGCGCAGATGATGACGAGGTCGGCGCCCTGCACCGCCGCCGCCGGATCGGCGTCGTAGAGGTCGCCGAGTTGCAGCGCCTCGGCGTCCTTCCGCGCCTCATACGAGGAATCAGCGATGGCGATGGCCTTGGCGAGGTTGTGCCGGCGCGCACCGCGCGCGATCGAGGAGCCGATCAGGCCGATGCCGATGAGGCAGAGCTTGTCGAACAGCGCGTCACTCATTGCGTCGCCGCTCCCTTCACGAAATCCTCGATCGCCTGGGCGCAGGCCTTCACCGCATCCTCTTCCGCGATGGTGACGCGCAGACAATCGGGCAGGCCATAGGCGGCGACGCGGCGGGGCAGGATGCGTCGCGCATTGAGGAATTTGAGCGCCGCCTCGGCATTCAGCTTCGGATCGCCCGGGAACTTCACCAGCACGAAATTGGCGACGCTCGGATAGGGATGCAGCCCGAGTTCCTTCATCCGCTGGCTGAACCAGGGCAGCCAGTAATCGTTGTGCGCCTTGGCCTTCGCCGTATGCGCCTTGTCGGCGATGGCGGCCGCCCCCGCGGCCTGGGCCGGGGCCGGCACGTTGAACGGCCCGCGGATGCGGTTCAGCACGTCAGCCACCGAGGGCGGGCAATAGGCCCAGCCCAGGCGCAAGGCCGCCAGGCCGAAGATCTTCGAGAAGGTACGGGTCATCACCACGTTGTCGTGGGCCTTCACCAGGTCGAGGCCGGACTCGTAATCCGGCAGGTCGACGTATTCGGCATAGGCGGCGTCGACCACCAGCAGCACGTTGTCCGACAAGCCGGCGCGCAGCCGCGCCAGCTCCGCCCTGGTCACGTAGGAGCCGGTCGGATTGTTCGGATTGGCGACGAAGCAGATGCGCGTGCGCGGCGTCACCGCTCTCAGCAAGGCATCGACATCGGTGCGCAGGTCTGTCTCCGGCGCCGCCACCGGCGTCGCGCCCACCGCCTTCGCCGCGATCGGATAGACCAGGAAGCCGTGCTGCGAATAGAGCACCTCGTCGCCCGGCCCGGCATAGGCGCGGGTCAGCAATTGCAGCACGTCGTCGGAGCCGGCGCCGCAGACGATCTGATCCGCCGCGATGCCGTATTCGCGCGCCAGGGCCTCGCGCACCTGTTTCGAGGTGCCTTCCGGGTAGCGGTGCAGCTCTTCCGCCCCGGCGCGATAGGCCTCGATCGCGCGCGGCGAGGCGCCGAGCGCGCTCTCGTTCGAGGCCATGCGATGCACCGGCCCGCTGCCCGGCAGCGAATGATCGCCGGGCACATAGGCGGCGATGTCGAGGATCCCGGGGCGCACGATCAGCGTCATGATGTCAGGCCTTCGTTCCGTTCAGCGCCGCGCCGCTTCCGCGTGCAGCGTCCTGGTCAGCGGCACGGCATAGGAGCCGAGCACGCGAACTTCCGCATCCAATGCCCGGGCCAGCCGGCCCATCTCGTCCTCGATCTCGCCGCCGAAACCGGCGACGTCGAGCAGCCATTCCCTGCCCCGCGCCCGCTCCAGACAGAGCCGCGCATCGGGCGCCAACGGCCTGGCCGCCGCCAGCACGGTGCGACGCGATTTCGCCGCGGCCAGATGCAGCGCCAGCCAAGTGCGGTCCTCGCCGGTCGGCTCGTTGGGCGCGCGGCCGATGACGATCGCCTCCGCCTTGGGGTCGCGCACATTGCCGATATCGCCGAAGGGCAGCCTACCCATCACGTGCGGCGTCCGGCCACCCGCCTCGTCCAAGGCCGGCCACCAGGGGGCGCGCTCGCCGGCCTTGGGCATGGGCAGGATGCCGACCGTGGCCTTGCCCCGGTTCACCGCCGCCAGCACCGCCCTGGTGTCGGTCAGCGGCGTGATCCTGACCCGGCTGCCATAATGGTCGCGCGCCAGATCCCAGAGTGCGGTGTCGCCCTTCGGCGCCTGCACGGCGACGACAAAGGGCCCCTCGACCTGGAGCAAGGCGGAGATCATCTCGCGCCACATGCGCAGGATCACCGCCTTGGGCAACTTGCCTTTGTGCCGCGCCACCAGGCGGCGCAGGATCAGCGCCTCGCGCGCGGGGCGGATGAACTTGGCGCCGTCGGCCGGGGTGCCGCCCAAAGGCTGCACCTTGGCCTTCACCTCGCCCACCTGCACCGCCAGCTCGGTCCGCCGCATCAGCAGGTCATGCAGCTGGCTGTCCACCGCGTCGATCTCGGCCCGCAGCGCGCCCAGTTCCTGGACCGCGCGCCGCTGCGCCGCAAGAAGCTGGTCGGGACCGGTCATGAGCGGGTTCCAGGCGGGGTCGGAGGTTGCGGAAAAGGCCCTGGCGGGGCGCTCAGTGATAGTCCGGGGGCGGCCCAATTGCAAAGGGGGAAAAGCAAAGAAAACATTGACACTTCAAGGCCTCGCGGCTTTGTTCAGGGCCGATTGTCCGCTGCTTCAACCCGCGCCAAGGCCCTGTGCCGCCGATGACCTCGCTTTCCGTCCATGCCCCTGGAAAGGCGCCGGAACTGCCCGGCAAGCGCCTCAGCTTCGGCGAGCGCCGGCTGAAGCTCGATTGCGGCGTCGATCTGCCCGGCGTCACCCTGGCCTACCAGACCTACGGCACGCTGAATGCCGAGAAGTCCAATGCCATCCTGATCTGCCATGCCCTGACCGGCGACCAGTTCGTCGCCGACCAGAACCCGGTGACCGGCAAGCCGGGCTGGTGGCAGGTGATGATCGGCCCGGGCCTGCCCATCGATACCGACCGGTTCTTCGTCATCTGCGCCAATGTGCTGGGCGGCTGCATGGGCACCACGGGGCCGAGCAGCACCGACCCGGCGACCGGCCAGCCTTATGGCCTCGGCTTTCCGGTCATCACCGTGGGCGACATGGTCCGGCTGCAGAGCTGGCTCATCGATCATCTCGGCATCGACAAGCTGTTCGCCGTCATCGGCGGCTCGATGGGCGGGATGCAAGTGCTGCAATGGGCGGCGACCTATCCCGACCGCGTCTTCGCCGCCGTGCCGATCGCCTGCGCGGCGCGGCATTCGGCTCAGAACATCGCCTTCCACGAGGTCGGGCGGCAGGCGATCATGGCCGACCCGGAATGGCGCAAGGGCGCCTACCAGGCCGAGGGCACCAACCCTTCGCGCGGCCTTTCTGTGGCGCGCATGGCGGCGCACATCACCTATCTGTCCGAGGCGGCTTTGCACCGCAAGTTTGGGCGCAACCTGCAGGACCGCAGCGCCGTCACGTATGGCTTCGACGCCGATTTCCAGGTGGAAAGCTACCTGCGCCACCAGGGCTCGATCTTCGTCGACCGCTTCGACGCCAATTCCTATCTCTACATCACCCGGGCGATGGACTATTTCGACCTGGCAGCCCAGTTCGGCGGTCACCTGCCCCGCGCCTTCAAGGATACGAAGACGCGCTTCTGCCTGGTCTCCTTCACCAGCGACTGGCTGTTCCCAACCTCGGAGAGCCGCGCCGTCGTGCATGCGCTGAACGCGGTCGCCGCCAATGTCAGCTTCGTCGAGATCGAGTCCGACAAGGGCCACGACGCCTTCCTGCTCGACGAGCCGGAATTCTTCAAGGTGCTGCGCGGCTTCCTCGACGGCTGCGCCGAATTGCGCGGGATCCGGTGATGAACGCTGACAGTTTCGCTTCACCCTCTCCGCTTACACCGTCATGCCAGGACTTGGTCCTGGCATCCACGAGTTTGCTTGCAACAATTCGATGCTGCTCATCCAGACTCGTGGATGGTCGGGCCAAGCCCGACCATGACGGCGAAGTATGTGACTCTGATCGAGCGTACCATGGCCGCCATTGACACCCCCGCCGCGCGTGGCCCGCGTATCCGCGTCGACCTGCAGCTGATCGCCGACATGGTGGCGCCGGGGTCGCGGGTGCTCGATGTCGGCTGCGGCGACGGCGCGCTGCTCGACTACCTGGTGCATTTCAAGCAGGTCGACGGCCGCGGCATCGAATTGAGCCAGGCGGGCGTCAATGCCTGTGTCGCCGCCGGCCTATCCGCCATCCAGGGCGATGCCGATACCGACCTCGCCGACTATCCCGACAACGCCTTCGACTACGTGATCCTGTCGCAGACCCTGCAGGCGACGCGCGACCCGCGCAAGGTGCTCGAGAACCTGGTGCGCATCGGCAAGCGCGCCATCGTCTCCTTCCCCAATTTCGGCCATTGGCGGGTGCGCTGGTACCTGGGCTGGGTCGGCCGCATGCCGGAGACCGCGGCCCTGCCCGACCGCTGGTACAACACGCCCAACATCCACCTCTGCACCATCAGTGACTTCGTCGGGTTGTGCAAAGAGCTCGACGTCGAGATCGAAAAGGCGCTCGCCATCGACGACAAGGGCAAGGCGATCCGCGTCTTCGGCCACTGGCTCGCCAACCTGGTCGGCGAGCAGGGCATGTTCCTGCTGCGGCAGCGGGATTAGAGATCGCTGATCTGCCGCGTCGCCGGCTGCGGCAAAGCGATGGCGAAGGCGCGGCGGCGTTTCAGCGCCTTTGCCGGCTGGCCGCCATAGATCTGCTTCATCGCCTCGATGACGATGACGCCGGAGAGCGGACTGAACCATCGCCGTCCAATGCGCTCCCAGCCCGGCGCCGCGCGCAGCCAGAACCGCCACGCGAACGGCAGGAACAAGAGCGCCCGTTCGGTGGTGAGCGGGGTGAAGCAATGGCTCCGCAGCAGCCGCGTGACCTGACCTTGGGTGAAGGGCTGGCCGTGGCCGAAGGGGGTCCGCTCCAGGTGCGACCAGAGCGAGCGCCGGTTCGGCACCACCACCATCAGCCGCCCGCCGCCGGCCAGCACCCGCCAGCATTCGCGCAGCATGTCGCCGGCATGCTCGGAGGATTCCAGCGCATGGACCAGCAGCACCCGGTCGATCGAATTGTCCTGGAACGGCAGTTCGGTCTCGTCGGCCAGCGCCGTCATGCCGGCGCCGTCGCGCGGCCAGGGCATCACGCCCTGCGCCGCCGGCATCACCGCGGCGATGCGCTCGGCCTCGCCCAGGAACTGCCGCAGATAGGGGATAGCGTAGCCGAGGCCGACCAGGCGCTGGCCGGTCAGATCCGGCCACAAGGCGCGGATGCGCGCGCGCAGCAGGTGCCGGGCGGTGTGCCCGATCTCGCGGTCGTAGAACTGCTTCAGGTCGACGACGTCCTGCCACATGAACGCGATTGTCCCGGCACAAGCGTGAACAATTGATTATGGCATATCGCCTGCTATCGTGGGGGCCGGATTTTGGCCCGCTTACCGGACGCCCCGATGCCCGTTTCCGAGCTCGACATCGCCGTGATTCCCCTGCTGAAGGACAATTACGGCTATCTGCTGCACGACCCGGACAGCGGCACCACCGCGGCGGTGGACCCGTCCGAGGCGCAGCCGATGCTGGACGCGGCCGCCGCGCGCGGCTGGAAGATCAGCCACGTCCTCAACACCCATCACCACAACGACCATTGCGGCGGCAATCTCGGCATCAAGCAGGCGACCGGCGCCACGGTGGTCGGCCCGGCCTATGACCGCGACCGCATTCCGGGAATCGACATCGCGGTCGACGAGGAGGCGGGCTTCGACCTCGCCCGGCATCACGCCCGCGTGCTGTTCATTCCCGGCCATACAAGCGGCCACATCGCCTTCCATTTCGCCGGCAGTAATGCGGTGTTCTGCGGCGATACCCTGTTCTCCATCGGCTGCGGCCGCATGTTCGAAGGCACGCCGCAGCAGATGTGGTCGTCGCTGTGCAAGCTGCGCGCGCTGCCGGACCAGACCTGGATCTATTGTGGCCACGAATACACCGAGGCCAATTGCCACTTCGCGGTGACGATCGACCCCGAGAACCGCGACCTTGCCGAATTCGCGGCGGCGGTGAAGCACGCCCGCGCCCAGGGCGAAAAGACCATCCCCTCCAATCTCGGCATCGAGAAGTTCTGCAACCCCTTCCTGCGCGCCGACCAGCCCGGCCTGCTGGAGAAGTTCGGCGGCAAGGGGCGCGATCCCGTCGCCGCCTTCGCCGCCATCCGCCGCGCCAAGGATAGTTTCTAGCTGCGATCTTTCAGCACCAGGAGACGATGATGAAACTGCGTTACTCCACCACCAGCCCCTTCGTGCGCAAGGTGCATGTCGCGGCGCTCGAGCTCGGCCTCGCCGACAGGATCGAGCTGGTGAAGACCAACACCGCCGACCCGGCGAGCGGCCTCAACCGGGACAACCCGCTGAACAAGGTGCCGGCTTTGGCGCTGGAGGACGGCAGCACGCTCTACGATTCGCGGGTCATCTGCGAGTATCTCGATGCGCAGGGCAAGGGCGGCTTGTTTCCGCCCGCCGGCCCGGCGCGCTGGACCGCCTTGCGCCGCCAGGCGCTGGCCGACGGCATGATGGACGCCGCGGTGTTGCGCATGATGGAGACGCGGCGGGCGGAGAATGAGCGCTCGGCCGCCTGGGACGCGCGGCAGAAGCTGAAGGTGACGCAGGGCCTGGCGGCGCTGGAAGAAGATCACCTCGGCCCGCAGCTCGACATCGGCACGCTCAGCATCGCCATCGTGCTCGACTATATCGATTTTCGCTTCAAGGCCGATGACTGGCGCGCGGCGCACCCGAAGCTGGCGGCCTGGCACAAGACCTTCACCACCCGCGCCTCGCTGCAGAAAACCCTGCCGCACGATTGATGCCGGGTTGCTCCACCACTCCGCCATGGCAAGGCTTGGCCTTGCCATCCACGAGTCCGGGTAGGGCAAGACCAAGCTGCGGCAAGCAAACCCGTGGACCCCAAGGCCAAGCCTTGGGGTGACGACCGGGTATGGGTTAGGTCATCTCAGCGCCGCGCCCACAGGTCGCGCGAGGCGACGATGGCGCCACCGACGATGAGGAGGCAGGCGAGCAGGACCGTCGTGGTCGCCGCCGCCTTGCCGGCCAGGATCAGCAGCAGGGTGGAGAGCAGCGGCGAAGCATAGGAGCAAGCGCCGAGCGCCTTGATGTCGCCGCGCTTCACCCCGTAATCCCAGACGAAGAAGGCGAGGCCGACCGGGCCAAGGCCGAGCGCCAGCACCGCCGCCCATTCGCCCGCGTCGGCGGGCCAGATGGTGGGCTCGAGCCAGAGATGCGCGAGGAGGCCGAGCGCGGCGGTCGCGCCGCAGAAGGCGCCGACCAGATCGGTGGGCGCGCTGCCGAAGCGGCGGCTCATCACCGAATAGATCGACCAGGTGAAGGCGCAACCCAAGGCCGCGAGATAGCCGGTCAGGTATTGCGCCTCGAAGCTGACACCGCCGCCGCGCTGGACCACCAGCAGCCCGGCGCCGACCAGGCCGAGCGCCCCGCCCAGCAGATGCGTCCAATGCAGCCTTTCGCCCGGGAGCAGGGCCGAGAGCAGCACGATCAACAGCGGCCACAGATAGGCGATCAGGCTGGCCTCGACCGGCGGGGCGTTGTCGAGCGCGGTGAAATAGAGCGCGTGATAGCCGAACAGGCCGACGATCCCCAGCATCCACACCGCCGGCGGCTGGCGGAACAGGCGGCGGAAGGAAGCCGCATCGCGCCGCGCCAGATAGATCCAGCGCAGCAGCGACACCGCGAAGGCGATGCCGAAGGTGAGGCTGAGCAGCAGGAAGGGTGGCACCTGGCCCGTCGCGGTGGTGAACAGCGCCAGGGTCGCCCACAGCAGAACGGCGATGAAGCCGATCAGCGTGGCGCGCAGGCGGTCTTGACCGAGGGTTGCGGCGGCGGGAGACGACATGGGCCGCGTGCCTCGCACGAGCCCCAATCGCTTGTCAAGCGTAGCGCATATAGGGCGACAGGTAGAGGATCAGCAGCCAGTTGCCGAGCACGATCGTGCCGATCATGAAGAACAGCAGGATATAACGGTGCACATTGGCCTCGCGCGGCGGGGTATAGCCGCGCACCTCGCGCAGGATATTGGAGAAGCGGTCGGAGATCATGTGAAGCTTGCCGCGCTCCGCCTGCTGCCAGAACTGGTAGATGGCGAGGGAATAGATGCTGCCGCCGCTGACCATCAGGCTGACGATGATGTTGGCCTTGGTGAAGAAGCCGTAGCGCGGGCCGAAGGTGCCGAGGATGCCAAGCACCACGAAGATCAGCAGCGCCCCGCCGGTGGTATGCCATTGCTGTAACTTCGCGAAGCGCACCGAGGTGGCACATTCGTGGTACAGCATCAGCATTTCGGCATGGGTGCGCTCGTCCAGTTCGCTCGCCACCACGGGCGTCGGCTGGCCGGCTTCGGCGCTTTCCTTGGGTTCCGGCTCCTTGGCCATGCGGGCCCTCCTTCGCCGCACATGGTTGACGGATTAGGTTAATTCCAGCTTAAGGGCCTGCGGAAAACGCCCCGGCGGATGCACAAGCCTCTGATTTTTCGTGCTTATCGCCCGAAGGCGGGGCGGGATCAGCCCTTCGGCCCCTTCGCCGCCTCGATCAGCTTCTCGTCGGGCTCGACCCGATAGGCCTGGACCACGCGGTTGGTCTCGTTCGCCATGCCGACCACGGCAATGAGCTCGTGCAGCATGGAATCGGTCATGCCCGCCTTGCGCGCTGCGGCGGTGTGCGAGACGGTGCAATAGTCGCAGCCATTGGAGATCGAGACCGCGAGATAGAGCATCTCCTTGGTCCTGGAATCGAGCGCGCCCGGCGCCATGATCTGCTTCAAACTTTCCCAGGTGCGCCTCAGGCTCTCCGGGTGGTTGGCCAGCGCCTTCCAGAAATTGTTGATCCAGTCGACCTTGCGGGTCGCCTTGATGTCCTCATAGACGGCGCGGACCTCCGCGCTCGCCGCCGCTTCCTCGACGAAAGGATAGAGAGCCATGCTTGCCTCGATAAAGGTTGAGCGGCCCGCTCAATACATATGCTGGCCGCCATTGATGGACAGCGTCGAGCCGGTGATGAAGCCGGCATCGTCCGCCACCAGGAACAGGACGCCGCGTGCGATCTCCTCGGCCCTCCCTAAGCGGCCGACCGGGATCTTGGCGACGATCTTCTCCAGCACCTGCGGCGGCACCGCGCGCACCATGTCGGTGTCGATATAGCCGGGCGCGATGGCGTTGACGGTGATGTTCTTGGCGGCCCCTTCCTGCGCCAGGGCCTTGGTGAAGCCGTGGATGCCGGATTTCGCCGCGGCGTAGTTGACCTGGCCGTATTGGCCGGCCTGGCCGTTGATCGAGCCGATATTGACGATGCGGCCGAAATTGCGTTCGCGCATGCTGTCGATGACGCAGCGGCACATGTTGAAGCAGGAACCGAGATTGGTCTGCATCACCTCGGCCCACATCTGCGGCGTCATCTTGTGCAGTGTGCCGTCACGGGTGATGCCGGCATTATTGACCACGATGTCGACCGGGCCCAGCTCGGCGGTGATCTTGGCGATCGAGTCCTTGCACTGGTCGAAATTGCCGACGTCGAACTTGTAGACCGGGATCCCGTATTTCTGCGCGAAGGCCTGCGCCGCCGCGTCGTTGCCGGCATAGTTGGCGGCGACCTTATAGCCGGCCTTCTTCAATCCGACCGAGATGGCTTCGCCGATGCCCCGGGTGCCCCCGGTGACCACTGCAACGCGCCCCATGACGTCCTCCCTGACTTCGTTGTTGTTTTGATTCTAGCGCTCGACGGTGAGCGCGATACCCATGCCGCCGCCGATGCAGAGCGTCGCCAGACCTTTCTTCGCGCTGCGCTTCTGCATCTCGTGCAGCAGCGTCACCAGGATGCGCGCGCCGGAAGCGCCGATCGGATGGCCGAGGGCGATGGCGCCGCCATTGACGTTCACCTTCGCCGGGTCGAAGCCGAGATCCTTGTTGACCGCGCAGGCCTGGGCGGCGAAGGCCTCGTTGGCCTCGATGAGGTCGAGGTCCTCGGCCTTCCACCCGGCCTTCGCCAGGGCCTTGCGGCTGGCCGGGATCGGGCCGGAGCCCATGACCGCCGGATCGACGCCGGCGGTGGCCCAGGAGGCGATGCGCGCCAGCGGCTTCAGCCCGCGCTTGGCCGCGTTCTCCGCGCTCATCAGGATCAGTGCCGCCCCGCCGTCATTGATGCCCGAGGCATTGCCGGCGGTGATGGTGCCATCCTTCTTGAAGGCCGGGCGCAGCTTCGCAAGCGTGTCGAGGCTGGTGCCGTGCTTCGGATATTCGTCGTCGGCGACGACCACATCGCCCTTGCGGCCGGAAATCGTCACCGGGACGATCTCGTCCTTGAACTTGCCGGCCTTCTGCGCCGCTTCCGCCTTGTTCTGCGAAGCCAGCGCCAGCTGGTCCTGGGCGTCGCGCGTGATCTGCCACTTCTCGGCCACGTTCTCCGCCGTGATGCCCATGTGGTAGCCGTTGAAAGCATCCCACAAGCCGTCCTTGATCATGGTATCGATCATCTGCGCGTCGCCCATCTTGGTGCCGCTGCGCAGATGCATGCAGTGGGGCGACTGGCTCATGCTCTCCTGCCCGCCCGCCACCACGATCTCGGAATCGCCGTTGCGGATCGCCTGGAAGCCCAGCGCCACGCTGCGCAGGCCGGAGCCGCAGACCTGGTTGATGACATAGGCCGTGCTTTCCACCGGGATCCCCGCCGCGATCGCCGCCTGGCGCGCGGGGTTCTGCCCGGCGCCCGCCGTCAGCACATGGCCGAGGATCACCTCGCTCACCTCCTTCGGCTCGAGCTTGGCCCGCTTCAGCGCCTCGACGATGGCGATCTTGCCCAATTCATGCGCGGGCAGCGAAGCGAGGGCGCCGTTGAAGGCGCCGATCGGCGTGCGGGCAGCGGCGACGATGACGACATCGGTCATGGAAAACTCCTCCCGTTGGTTGGCGCGGCCTCACCTGGGCTTCTCTGAAATTCCGGGGCCACGCGGAATTTGTGCGCTGCAAAAACACTACGGCCCGCAGCCCGGCCGCGCAAGCACTGCTCCTCAAGATGCGGCGACTTGCCGCCGAATCCAAGCCTCGAGCGGATCCCAGACCTTCGCCCGCGCGCCGCCACCCACCATCATGCCGATATGACCGGCCGCCGGGGCTTGCGTCTCGCCGCGGCGCAGGCGTTGCGCCAGGCCCAGCGCGCTCCTCGGTGGAACGATCCGATCGCCGGCCGGCACCATCGCCAGGGCCGGGAGATCGAGCGCCTCGGGTGTCATCGGCCTGCCGTCGATCTGCCACTGGCCGCGCCCGGGCGTATTGGCGCCGTACCAGTCGCCGAGGCATTCCCGCGCCACCGGGGCGGCCAGCCCCACCCCGTCATTCAGCCAATCCTCGAGGGCCACGAATTTCGCCGCGGATTCGCTCTCCGGCGGCAGGGTTCCGAAGCGGCGGAACTTGGCCAGGATGGAGAGCGGATCGAGGGCGGCGAAGAAGCTCTGCAGCAGATCGACCGGCATCTCGCCCAGCAGCTGGAACAGCGGGTCGAGCTGCCGGCCCATCGCCCCGATCAGCTGGGCCTGAATGCCGGCTTCGGCATGGAAGTCCCAGGGCGTCGCCAGGCAGACGAGGCCGGCGAGATCGCTCTGACGGCGCAGTGCCAGGGCCAGCGCCAGCATCCCACCCATGCAATAGCCGAGCACGAGGATCGGCCCGCCGGGCTCACGGCGCACGGCGTCCAGCGCACCTTCCAGGCGGCCGGCGATGTAGTGGGTGAGGTCGAAGCCCTGCTCCTGCGGACCCGGCGCGTCCCAATCGACGACGAAGGGCGCCATGCCGCGCCCTGCCAGGTCGGCGAGGAAGGAGCTGTCGGGGCTCAGGTCGAGGATGTAGTAGCGGTTGATCAAGGACGGGATGACCAGCACGCGCGGCGCGGCGGCGTCGATCGTGGCACGATAGTCGCGCAAGACCGTCGTGCCCTCGCGCCAGAGCACCGGGCGTTCCTGCATCGCGCGCCGATAGGGATGGTGGCGGTAGGTCGCGACGCCGTCGAGAAAGCCCTCCAGCCTTCTGTGCCCTTCGGCGGTCAGCGCCGCCAGCAGCGCGCCTTCGTCAGCCGCCTGCAGGTCCGCGCTTAGGCTTGCGAGGCCGCGCTGCAGCGGGCCCTGGTTCGGCGGGTTTTCCGCCGGGCTCCGCTCCGCCGCCGTGCTCGAGCCTTGCCAGGCGGCCTTCAAGCTCGGCCAGGCGAGCGCGGAGTTGCCCCACATCGCCAGCGCCAGGGCCAGATGCTGCGGCAGCGGCCGCGGGCCCAGGCGCCGCGGCACCTGGCCATCCGAACGGGAATGGGGTCGCGGATTGGCCAAGACCGGCACCTCCCTCAGCGGCGCCCGGCATGGGGATGCCGGCGCCGAACGCTTGCATCGGATTGCCGGGCAACCATGGGAAAGGCGCCACGGCGGTCATCAGCTTCAGCGCCTGGGCCATCAGGGTCGGGTCCTGGGCCAGGGCCGACAGGTGATCCTGCCAGAGATCCAGCAGTTTGCGGGAAAGCTCCTGCAGCCGCGCCTGCTGCTCGGCGTCGAAAATCGGCTGCGATTCCGGCTGCTTGAGGCCGGGCTGGGATGGGTCGGCGGCCATGCAAATCCTGCTTTCCGCGCAAACTATACGTGGCTCTTCCTTACTTTCGCAATGCAGCTATTGCATTGCCAAATAGGGGGTTGGACCTGCTATGCTGCAATGCATACAGGGTTTAAGGGACGTCCCCGCATGACCAATGGGCAAGACAACGGCAAGCCGGCGGTGCGGATTAAGAAATACGCCAACCGCCGGCTCTACAACACCGCGACCAGCTCCTATGTGACGCTGGACTACCTGGCGCAGATGGTGCGCGAGGGCCAGGACTTCACCGTCGAGGACGCCAAGACCGGCGAGGACATCACCCGCTCCGTCCTGACCCAGATCATCGTCGAAGAGGAAGCCAAGGGGCAGACCATGCTGCCCATCAACTTCCTGCGCCAGTTGATCAGCCTCTATGGCGACAACCTGCAATTCCTGGTGCCGCGCTATCTCGAGCAGAGCATGGAAGCCTTCGGCAAGAACCAGGAGCAGATGCGCCAATACATGAAGGAGAGCTTCGGCGGCATGTTCCCCTTCGACCGCTTCCAGGAGATGTCGAAGCAGAACATCGCCTTCTTCGAGCAGGCCATGCGCATGTGGTCGCCGTTCCGTGCCGGTCAGCCGGGGGGCCAGCCGGGCGCGGCGCCTGAAGCGCCGGCGGCCGCCAGGCCGGAAGCCAAGAGCAACGAGCTCGACGACCTCAAGTCGCAGATGCAGGCACTGCAGAAGCAGCTCGAGACACTCGCCCAGTCGAGCAAGAAAAGCGACAAGCCAGAATAGCCGCGGCGGAATTTTTCCGCGATCCGGTGCTCGACCGTCAAGCCTTGGCCGGGTTCATGCCACCCGCCGTGGCAACCGGCTGCTCGCGATCCTTGTTCAGGGTGCGCTCGAACCAGTTCAGGATCCGCGTCAGGACGAAGACCAGCAGCACGTAGATGATGGCGCCGCCGACCAGCGGCTCGTAGTAGCGCAGATCCTGCTGCATGATGTAGCGCCCGGTCCCCAGCACTTCGTAGACCGTGACCAGCGAGGCGAGCGAGGTCGCCTTGAGCAGCAGTACCGTTTCGGTGCTCATCGCCGGCAGGCAGATGCGGATGGCGCGCGGCAGGGTGACGCGGCGGAAGATCAGCCAGCGCGACATGCCGAAGGCGCGCCCCGCCTCGATCTCGCCATGCGGCACCGCCAGGATGGCGCCGCGCAGGATTTCCCCGGTGTAGCCCGCCGTGTTGATGGAGAGGGCAAAGATCGCATACCAGATGCCGTCGCGCAGGAAGGGCAGGACGCGCATCAGTGGCTCGCCGCCGATGCGGATGTCGCCGAAGACCTGGCCCAGCCCGTAATAGATCAAGTAGAGCTGCACCAGCAGCGGCGTGCCGCGCATCAGCAGGATGAAGACATAGGACGGCATCCAGAGCAGGGGATTCGGATTGACGCGGGCGAGCGCCACCGGCACAGCCAGCAGGTTTCCGATCACGCCAGAGACGACGGTCAGCAGGATGGACAGGGGAATGGCCGCGATCAGCAGCGGCATGACGTGGACGGCGAGGTAACAGGGGCTGAACCGCGCCGCCTGTTCCATCTGCAGCAGCACGTCACTGAGCGCGGTGCATTGATCGACCGTCATCGGAGTGCCTCTAAGCCCGCCGCACGCCGCGATTGGCGCGCTTTTCGATTCGCGTCAGCACGACCATCGACACGATGGTCAGGCACAGGAACAGCAGGCCGGCGATCGAATAGAAGAACAGGTATTCCTTGGTCTGGGATGCCGCGGATTTCGCCGCGAATGCCATTTCGAAGGCACCCACCGCGCTCACCAGCGCGCTGTCCTTGGTGATGTTGAGCCACTGGTTGCCCATGCCGGGAACGGCGAAGCGGATCATCTGCGGAAAGACGATGCGGCGGAAGCGCAGCGGTCCGTGCATGCCGTAGGCACGCGCCGCTTCGATCTGGCCCTTCGGGATCGCCTGGATCGCGCCGCGCAAGACGTCGGTCAGATAGGCGCCATAGATGAGGCCGAGCGCGGCGACCGCGGCGGCGAAGGCGCTGACCTGAAAGTCCGCGCCGACCAAACCGATGCCGAGCAGCGCCGTCTTCATGGCGCTGCTGCCGGCGTAATAGATGAGGATGATCAGCAGCAGTTCCGGGATCGCGCGCACCAGCGTGGTGTAGAGATCGCCGATCCGGTAAAGCAGCTTGTTGCCGCTCAGCTTGGCACCGGCGCCGAGCAGGCCGAGCAGAAACCCGACGATGTACCCGCAGATCGAGATCTGCACGGTGAAGACCAGGCCGGCCAGCAGCTCGTCGCTCCAGCCGGCCGCTCCCCAGCCCAGCAGGCCGATCAGTGAGGACTCAGAACTCATCTCTCCCCTGCGGCATCCTTCGCCTCGACGTTTCTTGTTTTTCCGCGCGGTGCAGCGCGCAAGCTATAGCACGAAATGCAAGAAGCCGCCCGGGGTTTCTCCGGGCGGCTTCACTGGCTGATCCTATGACAGCGCTTAGATCGCCGGCTTCTGGATCTGGTCGCCGAGGCCCGGATAGGCCTTCAGCATCTCGTCATACTTGCCGCTCTTCACCACGTCGGCGATGCCGGCGTTGAGCTGCTCCTTCAGCGCGGTGTCCTCCTTGCGCACGCCGCCGCCGACGCCGGCGCCGAAGATCGGATCCAGCGGCCAGGCGATCTTGGTGGCGAAGTCCTTGTTGGCCTCAAGGAAAGGCGCCAGCGAGGTTGCCGATTCCGACACGTAGTCGAGACGGCCGGCGGCCAGGTCGGCCAGCGCGTTGTCGAGCGTGTCGTAGAGCTTCACCTCGGCGACCGCGCCGAAATACTTCTCGATGAAGTTGGCATGGATGGTCGAGGTCTGCACGCCGATGACCTTGCCCTTCATGCTGTCGGGCGCGTTCATGTCGATCTTGGTGGAATCGTCGGCCCGGCCGATCATGGTGTTGGCCGAATCGTAGTACATGTCGGTGAAGTCGATGACCTTCTTGCGCTCATCGGTGATCGACATCGACGACCAGATGACGTCGATCTTCTTCTCGGTCAGCGCCGGGATGATGCCGTCCCAGGCCACTTCGACCAGCTCGCAATCCATCTTCTGGCTTTCGCACACGGCCTTCATCAGATCCATCTCGAAGCCGACCCAGGTGCCGGTGGCATCCTTGGACGAGAACGGCGGATAGGGCTCGGCGGCGACGCCGAAGCGGACCTTGCCCGGCGCGACGGCGGCTTCCTGCGTTGCGGCAGGCTGCTGCGTCGTGGCCTCGGCGGCCGGCGCGGGTTCGGGAGCCGGCGCGGGCGCGGTGGTTTCGGCAACCGGCGTTTCCGGCTGTGGCGCCGGCTTGAAGACGAAGTAGCCGATGACCGCCAGCACGACGATGGCGATGATGGCAAGAATACCCTTGTTCATGGAAATTCCCCGTCAGAGTGGAATGAAACTCGCTGGCACTATATCACGGCGGGAATTGCGTTGAAAAGCCTGTGGAATCAAAGGGGTCAAGACTTGCCGAGGAAGCCCTGCAGGCGGTCCATGGCGATATTCAGCCGCTCGTTGCTCTGGGCGTAGCACAGGCGCAGGTACTGCTCGCCCCCGGCGCCGAAGGCGGTGCCCGGCGCCAGGCCGACGCCCGCCTCCTTCACCAGTCTTTTGCAGAATTCCACCGGGTCGCCCATCTCCTCGACCTTCAGCATCAGGTAGAAGGACGCATCGGCCGGGATCACGGAGATGCGGTTCATGCCCGCGATCCGCTCCATCACCAGGTCGCGGCCCTGGCGGCAGCGTTCGACCATCCATTTCACCCAGGGCTCGCCCTGGCGGATGGCGGCGACGCAGCCGGCCTGCAGGAAGCTCTGCCCGCCCGAGGTGTTGAACTCGATCAGGCGGTCGATCTGGTCGGTGAGGCCCTGGGGCAGGATCATCCAGCCCACCCGCCAGCCGGTCATCGCCCAGGTCTTGGAAAAGGAATTGACCACGAACAGCGGGTCGTCCGGCCTGGCGATCTCCAGGAACGACGGCGCCACGGGCGCGTTGTAGACGAGCCGGTGATAGACCTCGTCGGCGATCAGCGCGATGCCGCGGCTGCGCGCGAAATCGAGCGTCGCCCGGCGCTGCGCCTCCGGCATCACCCAGCCGGTCGGGTTGCCGGGCGAGGCGACATAGATCGCCCGGGTCCGCGAATCGCAGGCGGCGAACAGCGTCTCGATGTCGAGTTCCCAGCCATGCGGGGTGCCGACCAGCGGCACGTGCCTGGCAACGCCGCCCTGGATCTGGGCGCAGGCGAAGATGTTGGGCCAGACCGGCGTCACGCAGACGATGTTGTCGCCGGCGGAGAGCAGCGTCTGCACGATCAGCATCATGGCGTTCATGCCGGCGCTGGTCACCGCGATGCGTTCGTCGGCGATCTCCACGCCGTAGAGGTCGCGGTGGTAATCGGCCAGCGCCTGGCGCAGCTCCGGAATGCCGCGCTTGTGGGTGTAGTAGGTGTGCCCCTCGGCCAGCGCCTGGCTGGTCGCGTCGCAGATGAAACGTGGCGTCGGCAAATCCCCCTGCCCCACCCACATGCCGATGGTGTCCGGATGGTCGAAGCCCATGCGCCAGACCTCGACGATCTTGGATTCCTCGAGCTCGGCGATGTCGGGGCGGATGTTGATGGGGAACGAACTCATAGCCACCTCATTCTGCGATCTTGGGCGCCGCAGCCACCGGCCGGCGCCACAGCGCGAAGACATTGCCGACCAGCACCAGGGCCACGCCCAGGATCGCCTCGACGGGCGGGCGATAATCCTCGAAGGCGGCGCTCAACGCCAGGGCCAGGATCGGGAACAGGACCGAGGAATAGGCGGCCCGCCCGGCGCCGATCCGCCGCACCAGGGTCAAGAAGCAACCGAAACCGATGACCGTGGCGAACAGCGACAGGAACAGGAGCGAGATGGAATAGCTCGGCCGCGGATCGTAGCTGAGCTCCGCCCCGCTCAGCAGCGCGAAGAGGAAGGAGCCGAGCGCGCCGATGCACATGCCGATTGTATTCGATTCGACGACCCCGATGCCGCGCTGCCCGAGGCGCACCGAGGCCATGTTGCCGAGCGAAGCCGACAGCGTGCCGAGCAGCGACAGCACGAGGCCGATTGCCACCTCGTGGTTGAGCTCCTGCCCGGCGATGTCGGGCCAGAAGGTGAGGGCGAGGCCGCCGAGGCCGAGCAGCGCGCCGATCGCCACCCTGGGCTCGATCTTCTGGCCGAACAGGATCGCGGCGTTGATCATGTTCATGACCGTGATGAGCGAGAAGACGACCGCCAGCAACCCAGTCGCCAGGTGGAGGGCGGCGTAATAGAACAGGATGTAGTTGACGCAGAACAGGCTCAAGCCCAGCGCCGTCATCAGCGCCAGGTCGCGCCCGCCGCAGCGCAGCTTGCGCCGCGTCGCCAGGCAGAAGACGACCATGATCGCGGCGGCGAGCAGGAAGCGATAGGCGATGGAGAGCGCGGGCGCGACCACGCCGACCTGGTAGTGGATCGCGTGCCACGACACGCCCCAGACCAGCACCGTCACCGTGTAAAGCGCCCAAACCGGCATGTACGCCCCCTGATTGCGCGGCAGGCTATCGGAGCGGATAGCGACCGAGCAATTGCCGGCGCACGCATGGCGGGCATGCGGCGCGGGATGTCTCGCTACAATTCAGAACCGGTCGGCCGCATCCGCTGCCAGGCGCGCGGCGATTTCCGGCATCAGGGCGGCGTCGACATTGGCGAAGGCGACGCGCAGGAAATCGTCCTGCGCCGGGCCGAAGACGCTGCCCGGCAACGCCAACAGGTTCTGCCGGTCGGCCAGGCGCCGCGCCACCTCCGCCGCCTTGCGGCCGCGATGCGGGTGGCGGACATAGGCGAAATAGGCCCCGGCGGTGATCAGCTCATAGCCGAGATCGTTGCGGCCGAACGCCTTGACCAGCGCCGCGCGGCGGTCGCGCATCATCAGCGTGTTGGATCGCCGCCACTCGCCGAGATTTCCGAGGCCGAAATGCGCCGCCTCCTGTCCGACCCGCGGGGCGCAGATGGCGACGCAATCCATCGCCTTGGCGGCATGGTCGATGAAGCCCTTGCCGGCGACGATGGCGCCGATGCGATAGCCGGTGACGGCGAAGACCTTGGAGAAGCTGTAGAGATGGATCAGCGTGCCGGCCCAATCGCCGTCGCGTAGCAGGTCGTGCGGCGCGCCATCGAAGGGCAGGAAATCGCGATAGGTCTCATCCAGCACCAGCGCGACACCGCGCCGCAGCGCCAGGTCGCGGAAGGCGCGCAGGGTCTCCGGCTTGTAGATGGCGCCGGTCGGGTTGTTGGGCGAGACCAGCACAATGGCCTTGGTCTTCGGCCCGATGGCGCGCTCGGCCTCGGCCAGATCCGGCTCGCCGCCAGCCTCCGGGCGGAAGCCCAGCGGCACCAGGCGGATGCCGAGCATCTGCAGCCACATCTCGTAATTGAAGTAGAACGGCGCCGGCATGACGATCTCGTCGCCCGCCTGGGCCAGGCTCATCATGGTGAGGCAGAAGGCCTGGTTGCAGCCGGCGGTGATCATCACCTGCTCAGCTTTCACCGCCGCGCCGTAGAAGCTGTTGATGTCGGCGGCGAGGCTCTCGCGCAGCTTCGGCAGGCCGCAGATGTCGGTGTAGCGCGAGGTCGTCGGCTCGGTGACCAGCTTCGCCAGGTGCTGCGTCAATTCCGCCGGTGGCGGATAGCCCGGCACCGCTTGGCAGACGTCGATCAGCGGCCGGTCGGCGGGAAAGCTGCGCCCGGCGATCCAGCCCTGCGCCTCGGCAATCGCCGGCTCGGCGACGGCGGCGAGGAGCGGGTTGACGCGGTAGTTGGGGACATTTGCCTCGGTCATGGTCGGTTCGCTCTCGCCGCCCCCCAGACCGTCATCCCGGCCTTGAGCCGGGATCCATCGTGGAGCCGCACGTGCAGTGGAAAAATGGACCCCGGCTCAAGGCCGGGGTGACGAAAGAGTATTCGGCCGTCGCCGTGCTCCGCTGTGCTCACGCCTGCAATTCCTTCAACCCCGCATAGAGCTCCAGCGCTTCCGGGTTGGCCAGCGCCTCCTTGTTCTTCACCGGGCGGCCATGCACCACGTCGCGCACGGCGAGCTCGACGATCTTGCCGGATTTGGTGCGCGGGATGTCGGCGACCTGGACGATCTTGGCCGGCACGTGGCGCGGCGTGGTGTTCTGGCGGATCTGCTTCTTGATCTTGTCCTGCAAGGCGGCGTCGAGCGTGACGCCCTCGCGCAGGCGCACGAACAGCACCACGCGCACGTCGTTGTCCCAGTCCTGGCCGATGACGATGCTCTCGATCACTTCCGGCAATTGCTCGACCTGGCGATAGATTTCCGCCGTGCCGATGCGCACGCCGCCCGGATTGAGCACGGCATCGGAGCGGCCATAGACGACGATGCCGCCATGCTCCGTCAATTCCACGTAGTCGCCGTGGCGCCAGACATTTGGATAGGTCTCGAAATAGGCGGCGCGGTATTTCTTGTCGCCAGGGTCGTTCCAGAAACCGACCGGCATCGACGGGAAGGGTGCGGCGCAGACCAGCTCGCCCTTCTCCCCCTGGACCGGCTTGCCGTTGTCGTCCCACACCTCGACCTTCATGCCGAGGCCGCGCATCTGGATCTCGCCGCGCCAGACCGGCCCGGTCGGATTGCCGAGCATGAAGCAGGAGACGATGTCGGTGCCGCCGGAGATCGACGACAGGCAGACGTCCTTCTTCACGTGCGCGTAGACCCAGTCGAAACCCTCTGGCGCCAGCGGCGAGCCGGTCGAGGTCAGCACCCGCACGGTCGACAGGTTGTTGGTGCGGATCGGGTCGAGTCCCTGCTTGGCGCAGGCGTCGATGTATTTGGCGGAGGTGCCGAACAACGTGCAGCGTTCGGCCTCGGCATAGTCGAACAGGATGTTGCCGCCGGCGGCGAACGGCGAGCCGTCATAGAGCAGCAGGGTGGCACCTGAGCCCAAGCCCGAGATCAGCCAGTTCCACATCATCCAGCCGCAGGTGGTGAAATAGAACACCCGGTCCTGCGGCCGCACGTCGCCGTGCAGTTGATGCTCCTTCAGATGCTGCAGCAAAGTCCCGCCCTGGCCGTGCACGATGCATTTCGGCACGCCGGTCGTGCCGCTGGAGAACATGATGAACAGCGGGTGGTTGAATTCCACGCGCGCATAGGCGATCGGCCCGCCCGCCTGCGCCGCCAGCGCCTCGGGCAGCAGCTTGCCTTTCGGCAGCTTCGCGAGGTCCGGCTTTTCGTTCAGATAGGGGAACACCAGGATCTGCTTCAGGCTCGGCAGCTGGGCGGAGAATTCCGCCACGCGGGCGAGGCTGTCGTGCTGCTTGCCGCCGTACCAATAGCCGTCGGCAGTGATCAGCACCTTGGGCTCGATCTGGCCGAAGCGGTCGAGCACCCCTTGGACCCCGAAATCCGGCGAGCAGGAGGACCAGATGCAGCCGATGGCGGCGGCGGCGAAGGCGCCGATGACCGCCTCCGGCGCGTTGGGCACGAAGCCGGCGACCCGGTCACCCGGCTGCAGGCCGAGCGATTTCAGGTGCTGCGCCAGGCGGCTGACCCGGTCGTGCAGGTCGGCATAGGAAAGCCGCCGCTTTACCTTGTCCTCGCCCCAGAAGACGATGGCGTCGCGCCCGGCCCAGGCCGGGTCGGCCGCGTGGCGCAGCATGTTCTCGGTGTAGTTCAGCTTCGCCTCGGGGAAGAACTGGGCGCCGGGCATCAGGTGCCCGTCCTTGAGGATGGTCTGGCCCGGGCCGTCGCCGATCACGCCGGCGAAGCGCCACAGGCTCACCCAGAAGCGCTCGATCTCCGTCACCGACCATTGCCACAGGGCATCGGTGTCGGCGAGGTCGACGGACCAGTCGCGCGCCACCTGGGCACGGAATTTGGTCATGTTGGAATCGGCGATCGCGGCCCGGCTCGGCCGCCACAAGGGCTCGGTCATCGTGTTTCGTTCGTCCTTCGCTCAATCCCCAGCTTGCATCCCCACCTCTGCCTCCCTGCGCCCGCTGCATGGGGGCACACGGCCGGCGGCAGTGGCGGGGGCCGGCCTTTGTCTCTAATCTGGCCCCTATCTCTAATCTGCCCGCCCATCATGTTGCCAGACCGAATTAAACCCCCGGCGCGCCAGCCCAACCATATCCTGATCGCCGCGGGCTTGACCGTTTTCGCCGCCTTGTGCTTCGCCGGGCTTTCCGCCCAGGTCAAGTTCCTGTCCGGCGACCTGCACGGCTTCGTCATCACCTTCTGGCGCAATTTCTGGGGCCTGTTCTTCATGCTGCCCTGGCTGCTGAAGCAGGGCTTGGGCGAGCTCAGCTGGCCGCGCATCCGGATGTTCACCCTGCGCTCGGGCCTCAGCCTCGCCTCGATGCTGTGCGGCTTTACTTCCTTGAGCTACCTGACGCTCGCCAACGCCACGGCGCTGAGCTTCACCGCCCCGCTCTTCGCCACCATCCTGGCCGCCCTGGTGCTGGGCGAGACGGTGCGCCGCCGCCGCTGGTCGGCGACCATCGTCGGGTTCATCGGCGTGCTGATCGTGCTGCGTCCGAATGTCAGCGGCATCAGTTTCGGCGAGCTGCTGGCGCTCTCGGGCGCCTTCCTGACCGCGACCGTCATCATCGTGGTCAAGCAGATGTCGAAGACCGAGCCGAGCAACGCCATCGTCGCCTACATGGTGCTGCTGCTCACCCCCATGTCGCTGGCGACGGCCCTGCCCTTCTGGTCCTGGCCGGCGCCCGGCGACTGGCCCTTCGTCATCGGCATGGGGCTCGCCGGCACCATCGGCCATGTCTGCTGGACCCGGGCCATCTCCATGGCCGACGCCTCGGTGGTGGTGCCGTTCGACTATGTGCGGCTGATCTTCACCATGGTGATCGGCATTTTCGCCTTTGCCGAACATCCGGACGCGTTCACGCTGCTCGGCTCGGCCATCATCGTGCTGGCCGGCATCTACATCGCCCGGCGCGAGGCGATGATGAACCAGCGCGCCGCGCGCGAGGCGGTCGCCGCCGCCGGCGACCCGGCGCGCCAGGTCGAACCCGTCAAGCCGGGCCAGGACCGGGGATGACGCGCCAGGCAGCCCTGGCGCGCTGGCACGGCATGCCGCCCAACCTGCAGGGCGCCTGCTGGATGCTGCTTTCCTGCCTCGGCTTCTCGGTGATGGTGAGCTTCGTGAAGATCGTGGCGCCGGAGCTCGGCACCTTCGAGACCACCTTTTTCCGCTGCTTCTTCGGCCTGCTGGCGCTATTTCCGTTGATCGCCTGGCACGGCATCGGCAGCCTGCGCACGCGCCATCTCGGCATGCATGCCTGGCGCGGCATCCTCGGCATGATATCGATGATGTGCGCCTATTTCGGCATCGCCCGCCTGCCGCTCGCCTCCTATACCGCGCTCAGCTTTTCCAAGCCGCTTTTCGCCATCGTGCTCGCGGTCATCGTGCTGCACGAGGTGGTACGCTGGCGGCGCTGGGCCGCGACCCTGGTCGGGTTCCTCGGCGTGCTGGTGATGATGCGGCCGGGCACCGAATCCTTCGACCCCAATGCGCTCTTCGCGCTGGGCGACGCGCTCTCCATCGCCATTCTGATCACGGTGCTGAAGCGCATCCCGGCCTATGAACGGCCGCTGGCCATGATGTTCTATTTCGGGGTGATCGCCTCGCCCCTCGCCCTCATCCCGGCGCTGCCCAATTGGGTGTGGCCGAGCCCGCTCAGCTGGGCGCTGCTGGCGGCGATCGGAATCACCGGCGCGCTGTCGCAGTACTGGTGGATCATGGCCTTCCGCACCGGCGAGGCCTCGGCGGTGGCGCCCTTCGACTATTCGCGCCTGATTTTCACCGGCGCGGTGGGACTCATCTTCTTTGCGGAGGTTCCCGATGCCTGGACCCTGGCCGGGGCGGGACTGATCGTCGCCAGCACCATCTATCTGGCGCGGCGCGAAGCGCGGCTACGGGCGGAATCGGCTTCGAAGGCCTAGATGGAAGACTGCAGCAGCTTGTCCAGCGCTTCCTTGGCGCGCTGGCGATGCTCCGGCTTGATGTGGGGCAGCACGGCCCGCACGGCGGCATAGAGGACGGCGGCATCGTCGGCGAAGCCGATCAGCGCCATGAAGTCCGGCACCAGGTCGAAGGGCACCACGAAATAGGCCAGCGCGCCATAGAGGATGACCTTGGCCTGCAGCGGCGTCGACGGGTCCACGGCGCAGTAATAGACCGCCGTCACATCGTCGATGAACGGGATCTTGCGCGCGGTCGCCTTCAGCTTGTGCCAGAAGTCGCGTTCCACCCGGGCCCGGTCCTGTTTGAGCTTGTCCGCCTCAAGCGGGGTCAGGTCTTGCACCATGACCAGGAGATATGGCCGCGCCGCCCGGCTTTGCAAGACCCCGCCCCCGGCAAGGATGAACGAATTGTTAACCTAGATTCGATAAAGTTTTATCTATGCGCATCTCATCCGCCCTGCTGACGATCTGGCTGTGCCTGGCGCCGATCTACACCCATAGCGAGGAACCGGGCCCGGCCGCGCCGAATCCCACGGAAACCGCGGCGGCCATGCCGCGGCCGCAATCGCTTGCCGTCATGGTCGATGGCGAGCAACGCTCCTGGGCGCCACTGGAGAAGGGCACCGAAGCGGCCTGGGCCGCCTATCTGGGCGGCGACTTTCCCAACGCCGTCCCGGTTTTCGAGCGCCTGGCCGGGATCGGTCACCCGGTCGCGCAATGGCTGATGGGAAACGTCTATTTCTTCGGCCAGGGCCGGCCGCGCGACTTCGCACGGTCGCAGAAGATGTTCGAGAGCGCCGCCGACCAGGGTTATTTCGCCGCCTACGCGCCGACCGCGCAGATGTACGAGCAGGGCCTGGGTACGCCGCAGGACCCGTCCAAGGCCTATTACTGGTACAACATCGCCGCGGCGCAGCTGCGCGACAGCATCGAGCGCACCGATTTGATCAAGCGCCGCGAAACGGTCGCCGCCCTGCTCACCCCCGCGCAGATCGAAGCGGCGCAGAAGCGCGCCAACACCTTCGTCGCCAAGCCGGTGGTTCCGCCCGACCCGGAAGACGTCGACTGGCTGCAGGAATAGCCGGCCGCGTCACTCCGCTTCCTTCACCACGAAATCGTGGGTGATCGCCGCCGTCTTGGCCAGCATGATCGAGGCGGAGCAGTATTTCTCCGCCGACAATTCGATGGCCCGGCCCACCACTTCAGGCTTCAGGTTCCGGCCCGTCACCACGAAATGCACATGGATGCGGGTGAAGACCTTGGGGTCCTCCGGCGCGCGCTCGGCCTCCAATGTGGCCACGCAGTCGCGCACGTCGTGCCGTCCCTTCCGCAGGATGTGGATGACATCGATGCTGGTGCAGCCGCCGACCCCCATCAGCATGTATTCCATCGGTGACGGCGCGATGCTCGCCTCGTCGCCGAGGATCCTGGCATGCATCGGCAGCGCATGGCCGGTGCCGCTTTCGGCGAGAAAGCTGCCGCCGCCGACCCAGGTGATCTTCGCTTTCATACCCGCGCGGCCTCCTTGCCGTTCTGATGCCCGACACCCCGAGCCGCCGGCATGCCATCGAGCCGCGCCAGCGCGGCGGCGAGGCCGAGACGCGGCGAGCTGTAGACCGGCGCCGGAAGATCCGCGAGCAGCTCGGCGGCCGGCGCCATCGACGCCTGCGCCAGGACCACCGCATCGACGCAAGACGGCGAATCGAGGACCGCCTGGGCGATGGCGCGGGCGAAGCCCGCCTCGTCGCCGCGCTGGAACAGGTTCCAGGCGGTGGGCAGGAACATGGTTTCGATCTCCACCGGCCGGCCCTGGGCCGCCGCGACTTCCCGCAGCAATGCGCCGGTCGGCACCAGGGTCGAAGACAGGCAGGCGACGAGCAGGATGCGCGGGCCGGCCGCCACCGCGCGCTCGGCCATCGGGCGGTCGACCCGCAGGGTCGGCAGGCCGAGCCGGATTCCCGCCAGCTCCGCGAGCCGGCCGAGCGAGGAACAGGTGCACAGCACCTGGACGGCGCCCTTGGCGTGCAGCTCGGCCAGCGTCCCGCCGATCTCCGCCGCCTGGCGCGCTTCCGGCACGTCGTCGAGCGCCTCGCGCAGCAGGTCTTCGCGCACGCTATGGATCGCGGCGAGGCCCGGCGGCGCCATCTCGCCCAGCAGCGCGGCGAAACGGTCGCGGTTGAACCCGGAGGTGTGCAGCAGGCCGAGCGCGGGCGAGGTCATATCCCGGCATGCCTGAACTGGATGCGGGTGTTGTCATAGGCGGCGATGATGTTGAGCCGGTCGCCCGGCTGCACCGCGGCCGGCTGGGCGAAGAACTCCGCCGCCTGCTTCCAGTGGTTGGTGCGGGTCGCGCTGGCCGAGGAATAGACGATCTCCTCGTCCATCACCAGGTCGAACCAGAAGGCGATGCCGTGGACGACGCCAGAGCTCGTCGCCGTGACCTGGATCAGCTTGGCGTCGCGCTCGGGCATGTTCTGCCGGAAGTCGAAATCGAAGGCGCGGAACGGCTGCGACAATTGCCGGATGAGGTCGGCCGCCATGTCGATCTGCGCATAGCCGGGCGAGCGCAGCTTGTCGAGCGGGCTCAAATCGAAGCCGGCGATCTGGCGCACCGGATTGATGCGCGAAAGCTGCGGCGCCTCGATCAGCGCCGCGTGGACGATGGCCGCCGCCGGAATGATCTTCGCGTCGGGCTTCAGCAGGTTTTCCCGCGCGTGCTGCAAGACGGGGAGCATGTTGGGCGACAGCATGCCGATATTGATCAGCTCGGAGACGAAGACATCGGCCCGCTCGGAAAGCTCCTCGCCCACCTGCAGCTGGGTCGATTTGCGCGTGAGTACGGTGATGCGCTCGGACAGGCCGTTCTTCGCCACCACCTCGCGCGCGATGTCGGCCATCAGCGGCAGCACCTCGCAGCTGACCACCTTCGCGGCGCCGGCGCGCGCCGCCATCATCGCCACCAGGCCCGAGCCGGTGCCGATCTCCAGCACCAGATCGCCCGGCTTGACCGCGCGACGCAGGGCGAGGTCGTAGGCCTTGTTGCGCTCCTCGTCATTCACCATGGGAATGTGCCAGGCGGGCGCCACGCTGGAATATTGCAGGCGCAGCATGAAATCGGTGTCTTCGTCGTCGGGGAAGCGCGCCTGGGCCTCCCGCAGCAGCGCCAGTGCCTCGTCGCGCTTGCCTTGGTCATGCAGGCATTGCGCCAGCGAGGCGTAGGCGTGTTGGAAATCCGGGTTGAGTTCGATGCAGCGGCGAAACTGCGATTCAGCCTCCGCGATCATGTCCAGGTGGTAGTAGAGCTCGCCGAGGTTGAAATGGGCGTCGAGGAAGTCCGGCAGGTGCAGCACCGCCTCGCGGAAGCAGATCAGCGCCTTGTCGAGCTGCCCGCGCCGCTTCAAGGCCACGCCCAGGTTGTTGATGGCGCTGATCAGGCCCGGCGTCGCGCGCAAAGCCTGGCGGTAGCAGCTCTCGGCGTCCTCGACCCGGTTGAGGCGCAAAAGCGCGTTGCCGAGATTGTTCCAGACCGCGCCATCATTGTCGTTGAGGTTGACGGCGCGATGGAAGCTTTCCGCCGCCTCGAGGTCGCGGCCGAGGGCGTAGAGCAGGGCGCCGCGCGAATTGTGGTAGAGCGCCTCGCCATCGTTGAGGGCGATAGCCCGCTCGATCTGGCCCAGCACCGCATCCGGCGCCGCGCCCTGCTGATAGGCGATGACCGCCGCCCAATGCAGCGCCGCCGGGTTGTCCGGCTCCAGCCCCAGCACCTGTTCGCAGCCGGCGCGCGCCTCTTCGAGGCGGCCTTCGGCGAGCGCGTTGAGCGCGCCTTGCAGCAGGTCGGAAGCGATCACGGAATGCCCCAGGTGAACGTCAGACGTCCGCGATCCTACTCACGGATCGACGGGATGGCACTCCTAAAAACGCGGAATTTGTGGCTAGGCGAGGATATTGACGATGGAGCCGCGCGCCAGACGGCGCTCGGAGGAGGCCTGCTCGGGCGCCGGCGCATTGGCCGGCGCGGCCGCCTGCTGGGTCTGCACCTGCTTCGCCTGGTCGGTCGCCTTGGTCAGCAGCGCGACGATCGATTGCGCCTGGACCTGCGCCGATTTCAGCCCGGCCATGCCGGCCTGCTGCGTGCGCTGGCCGCTCTGCAGTTGCGAGGCGGCGCTGAAGGCGGCGATGTCCATGCTTGGGTGCCCCGGCTAGGTCTCGGTCGGAAGGGAGGTCAGGCGACGATGTCGAGGGTCGACTTGGCCATCTCGTCGGTGGATTTCAGCACCGCGACATTGGCCTTGAAATCGGTCGCGGCGAGCGAGAGCGAAACCACGTCCTCCGGGTTCAACGGCCCTTCGGCGATGTTCTGCGCCGCCTGCAGCGTCTTTTCCTCGGCTTTCTTGAGACCTTCGATCGCCGCCTGGCTGGCGCCGCTCAAACCGGAAATTTCCACGGACTCGGCTCCCTGAATGACCAGGCCGAACTCTAACCGGGGAATCTTAACGAACTCTTGCCGGGGTCGGCTACATCCGTTTTCCCCCACACCCCCATACAAAGGTCGAGAGGCTTTCGATTCCGCTTGCCAGGAGGAAAAGCTCCACACTAGCTAATGCGATATCGCACCTGCGAAGTGATTTCGCCCAGAGGAGTCCGATTTCATGTCGCGCCAAGCCGTCATCCGCCCCCGCCGCTCCGTCCTATACATGCCCGGCAGCAATCCCCGCGCCCTGGAGAAGGCGGCGAGCCTGGCGGCCGATGGGCTGATCCTGGATCTCGAAGATTCGGTGGCGCCGGAAGCGAAGGCGGCGGCGCGCGACCTGGTCGCCACGGCCGCCGGCCCCGACCGGGCGAGCTTCGGGCGGCGCGAGGTCATCGTGCGGGTGAACGCGCTCGACACCCCCTGGGGCCATGACGACGTGGTTGCTGCGGCGCGGCTCAAGGCCGACGCGATCCTGTTCCCCAAGGTCAGCACGCCGGAAGACGTAATGGCGGCAATCCGCGCGCTGGAGGCCGCCGGGGCGCCGGAGAGCCTGCCGATCTGGATCATGGCCGAGACGCCGCGCGGCATCCTGGAGATCGATCGTATCGCCGGCGCGCATCCGCGCCTCGCCTGCATCGTCGCCGGCACCTCGGATCTCGCGCGCGACCTGCGCGCCCGCCACACGCCGGGGCGCGAGGGAATGCTGGCGGCGCTGTCGCTGATGGTGCTGGCCGCGCGGGCCCACGGGCTGGACGCGCTGGATGGCGTCCATCTCGACCTGCAGGACGAGGCGGGCTTTGCCGCGGCCTGCGAGCAGGGCCGCAACATGGGATTCGACGGCAAGACGCTGATCCACCCGAAGCAGCTGGAAGCCGCCAACCGCATCTTCGCGCCGAGCGCGGCGGAACTGCAGACCGCGACCAAGGTCGTCGCCGCCTGGAACGCGGCGCGCGCCGAGGGCAAGGGTGTCTGCGTGGTCGACGGCAAGCTGATCGAGAAGCTGCACGTCGAGGAATACGAGCGCATGATCGCCCTCGACCAGGCGATCCGGGGCGCCGCCGCCAACGCGGCCTGAGTCCGCCCCCGAGTAGCCGCGGCCTATTTCAGGCCTTCCACCATCTTCTTCATGTCCTCGCAGGCGCCTTTGGGGGCGGCGGGATCGTTGCAGATGGCGTCGATCATCAGCGGCCGCAGCTTCGGGCAGGCGGTCAGGATCTGCGCCTGGTAGCTCGCGGGATCGCCGAAGGGAAACTTGTCATAGGGCTTCTGCTCCAGCACCGCCTGCTTGAAGCCGGGCGAAGCGAGCTTCTCCTCGGTCTTCGCCTTGCAGGCGCAATTGGCCTCGATCGCCTTCGCATCCTTGCCGATCCAATAGGCCTCGGTCTCGATGCAGGTGTTGAAGAGATAATTGCCGAAGGGATCGTCCTCGGCGCGGGTCAGATGGGCCGACAGCGTCAGAGCCAGAATTGACGCGGAAAGAACCAGAAAGCGCATGACTGGACCTATTGCTGGGTCTGATCGTGGATGAGCTCGGCACGGTCGAACGTACTCGTCACCTCAACCATGCCCTCGGCAACCAGAACATAGCTGTCCCCGTTCCATCCCAGCAATCGAAACGATGGCGGCAATTCCATCCCGCGCAGCCAATCGCGACCGACTGCCAGGACATAGCTCTCGCCCTCAACGTCGATCAGCCGTGCGACCGAAGGGAACCCATCCAACCGCTTCGGAAAATCTACGCCGGACCACGCTTTGTCGCTCAGTTCATATGACAAACGATCGCCGTTGAGCAATCGCATCAAGGCCCGGTGAGCAGCGCTGTTGGACGGCGCAACCAAGACAGGATCGAATGCTCGCGCAACGTCCGACGCATCGCCGCGAATATCGCCTGCTCGCACGATCGCCAGGACCACTGGCTGCAAAGTCTCGCGCGACGGGGCACCTTCGGGCCAGTCGAGAGCCAGCTCGTCAGCATAGAGGGCCTTGACGCTGCAGGCGATGCCGAATTCGTCGGGAACCTGCTGCCCGGTGGCAATGACGTCGTACAATTCGTGGGAATATCGGCCGTCAGTCGCGCCGGTTGCATCGATCATGACGGGAATTGCGCCATTTTCCGTCGCGACGAGCTGGATGCTGGCCAGGCCGCAGCTTGCGTTGAATTCGCTGATCTCGGTTGACAGCTCCAGCGTCCCGTCACGCTCTTCGAGCGCATAGCCGGAGACGCACTTGCCTGCCGGGCCGGCGCTTTCGAAGACGCCAATCGCGCCCGTCCTGTTCCGCCCGACCTCGATGGTCTCGTGCCATTCTGGTGGACCATCAACATAGCGGTCCCTCAACTCCGCTCTGGCCTTGTCAGACAATGGCGGCCCAAACGGCTGCGCCAGCAAGACGTCGATGTCGTCATCCGACCACGAGCGGATGCCGTGCATCGGTCGCGATTCCTGCAAGGGGAGCACCTTGATCAAATCCCGGCATGGCGCGTCATCGGCCGAAGCGCCAAGAGGTGCGAGCAGTGCCATCAGAGCAGAGCTGCAAATCCATTTCATCAGACGCACGCGACGATCCATTGACAGCCACGCCCCCATCGCCCCAACAATGGTGCCCATCTTCGCCCAGTTCCGGACCCCGCCCAAATGAAAATCACGTCCATCCGCGCCTACCAGGTCGACCTGCCGCTGCATGAGGGGACCTACAAATGGTCCGGCGGCAATGCCGTCACGGTGTTCGATTCCACGGTGGTCGAAGTCCAGACCGATGCCGGCATCACCGGCTACGGCGAGGTCTGCCCGCTGGGCCCGGCCTATCTGCCGGCCTATGCCGCCGGCGTGCGGACCGGGCTCAAGGAGATCGGGCCGAAGCTGCTCGGCCTCGACCCGCGCGACCTCGGCGTCTTGAACCGGCGCATGGACCAGGCCTTGCGCGGACACCCTTACGTGAAATCCGGCATCGACGTCGCCTGCTGGGACATCCTCGGCAAGGTCGCCGGCCTGCCGGTGGTCACCCTGCTCGGCGGGCGTTATGGCGAGGATTTCCTGCTCTACCGCGCGATCTCGCAGGAAAGCCCGGCCGACATGGCCAAGCGCGTGCACCAGTACCGCGCCGAGGGCTACACCAAGTTCCAGCTCAAGGTCGGCGGCGACCCGGACGTGGATATCGAGCGCATCCGCGCCACCTCCAAGGAGCTGAAGCCCGGCGACGTGCTGATCGCCGACGCCAATACCGGCTGGCTGATGCATCAGGCGACGCGTGTGGTGGACGCGGTCAAGGACATCGACGTTTATATCGAGCAGCCCTGCATGTCCTACGAGGAATGCCGCACCATCCGCGAGCGCACCCAGCGGCCCTTCGTTCTGGACGAGGTGATCGATTCGCTCAGCTCCGTCCTGCGCGGCTACGAGGACCGCGCCATGGACGTGATCAATTTGAAGATCTCCAAGGTCGGCGGCCTGACCAAGGCGCGGCAGATCCGCGACCTCTGCGTGGCTTTGGGCATCGCCATGACCATTGAGGATACCTGGGGCGGCGACATCGTCACCGCGGCGATCGCGCACCTCGCCCATTCGACGCCGCCCGAATTCCTGTTCTCGGCGACGGATTTCAACTCCTACGTCACCCGCTCCATCGCCGAGGGAGCACCGCAGCGGGTGATGGGCCGCGCCAAGGCCTCCGACCAGCCCGGCCTCGGCACCAGGCCGCGGATGGACGTGCTGGGCAAGCCGGTGCTGGAGATCAAGTGAGGGTTTCGACATCTGTCTGAAGGAAAGGAGCCGCCATGACCAAAGTGCGAGGTGGTCTGATCCAGATGGGCTTGAAGGCGCCGACCGAGAAGTCGCCGCAGGAAATCCGCCAGGCGATGCTGGATGCGCATCTGCCGCTGATCGAGCAGGCGGGGCAAGCGGGCGTGCAGATCCTCTGCTTCCAGGAGGTCTTCACTCAGCCCTATTTCTGCCCCAGCCAGGACGCCAAATGGTACGCGGCGGCCGAGGCCATTCCCGACGGGCCGACCACGAAGCTGATGCAGGATCTTGCCCGCAAGCACCAGATGGTCATCGTGGTGCCGATCTACGAAGAGGCGATGGCCGGCGTCTATTACAACACCGCCGCGGTGATCGACGCCGACGGCACCTATCTCGGCAAATACCGCAAGACGCATATCCCGCAGGTCGCCGGTTTCTGGGAGAAATTCTTCTTCAAGCCCGGCGGCTCCGATTATCCGGTGTTCAAGACGCGCTATTGCAAGCTCGGCGTCTATATCTGCTACGACCGGCATTTCCCGGAAGGCTGGCGCGCCCTCGCCCTCAACGGCGCCGAGTACATCGTCAACCCATCGGCCACGGTCGCCGGACTATCCGAGCATCTGTGGAAGCTGGAGCAGCCGGCCTCGGCGGTCGCCAACGGCGTCTATATCGGCGCCATCAACCGGATCGGCACCGAAGACCCTTGGAACATCGGCCAGTTCTACGGCCAGAGCTATTTCGTCAACCCGCGCGGCCAGATCGAAGCCATCGCCAGCCGCGACCAGGACGAATTGCTGGTCCACGACATGGATTTCGAGCTGATCCGCCAGGTGCGCAACACCTGGCAATTCTTCCGCGACCGCCGGCCGGAAACCTACGGCGCGCTGACGGAGATCGACTGAGCCGCGCTCAGGAGTCCGGCGCGGCGCCGCGGTCGCGCCAGATCGCCGGCGGCACGCCCGCGATGCGTTTGAAAGTCCGGCTGAAGGCTGCTTCGGACGCGTAGCCCACCTCCTGCCCGACGGCCGACACCTTGCGTGCGCCGTCGGCCAGCAGGCGCGCCGCCAGCTGCATCCGCCATCGCGTCAGGTATTGCATCGGCGGATGGCCGATCAGGTGCGTGAAGCGCTCGGCCAGCACCGAGCGCGATTGGCCCGTCTCCCGCGCAAGTTTGTCGAGCGTCCAGGGCTCGGCGGGCCGCTCGTGGAGCAGGGCCAGGACGCGCCCGACCGAAGGGTCACGCAGGCCGGCAAGCCATCCCACCTGCCCTTCCTCAAGCGTCGCCACATAGCGCCGCACGACTTCGATGAAGATGAGCTCGCTGAGGCCCAGGCGAATGCTCTCGCCACCGGGGCGATCGATCTGTGCTTCGGCCAGGGTCAGATCGAGCAGGCGGTCCAGCAAGGCGTTCGGCTCGCCCGCGGGCCGCTTCAGATGCAGCAGCCTCGGCAAGGTCCCAAGCAATGGATTGAATGGCCGCAGATCGCAGCCGAGGAAGCCGCACACGAACCTGGCACGCTCCGGGCCGCCGCCGCCCTCCCGGACGGTGAACGGCAAGCGCCCGGCGGCCATGTCGCGAAAGAAATCCAACGAAGCGTTCGCCGAAAGCTCCGGCCTTTGACCTGGTTCGCTCAGCATGACGTAGGGGTCGCCGTGCGGAAAGACGATGATGTCGCCCGCCGCGAACGGCGTCGGCTTGGTGCCCGGAATGCTCGCATAACCCGAGCCCTGCAGGGCGATGTGATAAGAGACCACATGCTGCGCCCGCGGCAGGATGAGCGGCCCGAACAGGCCGGCGCGCGGCACTTCCACGCCCCAGGGCGAAGTCGCATCGACCACGAAGAACAACGCGCCGGTCAGCCTCACATTGCGCAGGACGGCGGACAGCGGATCCCTTGCCGATGCCGGTGCGCGTGCTTGCGCGGCAGACCCTGCGCGAATGGAAGTTCTGCGCCGGCTCGCGCCGGACGGTTCGGCATGTGATCCGGACGCTCGGTCATGGGGGCGCGCCATGCGCCAGACTACAATGCGCCCGGCTGGGCATCCACAGCCCAGCCGGAAAAATGATCGACGGGAGGATGCGGATGGACATTCCCGGCAAGCCGCCCAGTCCTGCGGAAATCTACGAGGAGAGATTCGTCCCGGCGCTGTTCCGGCAGTGGGGCCCGATCATGTGCGATATGGTCCTGGCCGCCCCGGGCGAGCGGATCCTGGATGTCGCCTGCGGCACCGGGGTTCTGGCCTGCGCCGCGCTCGACCGGGTCGGCGACCGGGGCAAGGTCGTGGGTCTGGATCCCAACGCGGACATGTTGTCTGTGGCCCGGAGGAAATCTGCCAGGATCGAGTGGCGGGAGGGTCGTGCCGAAGCGATGCCTTTTGCCGAGAACAGCTTCGATGCCGTCGCCAGTCAGTTCGGCCTCATGTTCTTCGACGATCGCCCCGCCGCCTTTCGCGAGATGATGCGCGTACTGAGCCCGGGCGGCCGGCTGGCGGTGGCGGTGTGCGATGCCCTTGACCACTCGCCGGGCTACTGCGCCTTTGCCGATCTGCTGCAGAGGCTGTTCGGCGAGCAGGTGGCAGGGGCCTTCCGTGCGCCCTTCGTGCTCGGCGACCCAGGGCGACTGCGCGCCATCTGCGGCGAGGCGGGTATCGACGGGGCCGACCTATCGAGACGCAACGGCGTCGTCCGCTTCCCGTCGATCGCGGCGCTGGTGTCGACCGAGCGCGCCTGCGTCTGGACCCTTGGCGGACTGCTCGACGATGATCAGTTTGCGCGGTTGTCGAAGGAAGTGGAACCGGTGCTCAAACCATTTGCCGGCGCGAACGGCGAGATCGCCTTTGACATGCCCGCCTTGATCGTCACAGCAGTCAAGGCATGACCGCGCAGGTCACCCGGCCCGGCGGCGCCGCTTCCAGGCGCCGGTACCGCGCGTGAACACGCGATCGATGGGAAGCACCGCGTCGGACGCGATCTCCGGCTGGGCACGCACCCGCGCATAGAGCGGCCGCAAATCCTGCTGCAATGCCCGGAACAGCTCTTGGAAGTTCTCCAGCACGAAATAGCTCTGCTGGAAATCGTCGATGCGATAGGCGGTGCGCATGACGCGTTCGAGGTCGAAGCCGATCCGGTTCGGGCTCGGGTCGTCGACGCTGAACGCCGTCTCGGCAAAGGAGGAAAGCATCCCCGCGCCATAGGCCTTGATGCTCTCCGCTTCCCGGATCAAGCCGAACTCGACGGTGTACCAATAGAGCCGCGCCAGGATCGACGTGGCGCCGAGGCGCTCCGCCTCCGCGCCCTTCTCGCCATAAAGCTGGAGGAAATTGGCGAAGATGGGATCGAAGAGCAGCGGCACATGACCGAAGAAATCGTGGAAGATGTCCGGCTCGACCAGGTAGTCGATCTCCTCCGGCCTCCGCAGCCAGACCGTCACCGGGAATTGCCGCCGCGCCAGATGCGCGAAGAAAGCGGCATCCGGGATGAAGCCAGGCACCGCCACGAGCCGCCAGCCCGTGGCGCGCCGCAGCTTCTCCGCGACCTGCGCGAGGTTGGGGATCGCGGCGCCGAAATCGAGCTCGGCCAGGGCCTCGCGCACCGGCGCAGCCGCATAGCGCGGCATCAGCGCGATCTGGCGCTGATAGAGCCTGCGCCACAGGGCCTGCTCCGCCGGCGTGTAGGCGGCGTAGTCCTGGGTCGTGGCGAAATCGGCGCCGGCCTGCGAATAATCGCCGCGTAACGCGTGATCGGTGGTGGCTACGGTGAACATCGGCGCCTCTCCTCCGCTCAAGCGGCGCTGTCCTTCAGGACGCCGCGCTTCACCTGGTCGCGCTCGATCGATTCGAACAGGGCGCGGAAATTGCCCTCGCCGAAGCCCTCGTCGCCCTTGCGCTGGATGATCTCGAAAAAGATCGGCCCGACCATGGTCTGGGTGAAGACCTGCAGCAGCAGCCCGCCATTCGGCGAGCCGTCGAGCAGCAGGCCCAGTTCCTGCAGCTTTGCCACGTCCTCGCTGTGCCCGGGCAGGCGGTTATCCAGCATCTCGTAATAGGCGGCCGGCGGCGGGGCCATCAGCTCGACCTTGTTGGCGCGCAATTGCCGCGCAGTCGCGTAGATGTCGTTGGTCGAGAGCGCGATGTGCTGGATGCCCTCGCCCTTATAGGCGCGCAGATATTCCTCGATCTGCGACTTGTCGTCGGCGGATTCGTTGATCGGGATACGGATCTTGCCGTCGGGCGAGGTCATGGCGCGGGATTTCAGCCCGGTCAGCTTGCCCTCGATGTCGAAATAGCGGATCTCGCGGAAATTGAAGAGGCGCTCGTAGAACTCCGCCCAATGATCCATGCGGCCGCGATAGACGTTGTTGGTGAGATGATCGATTTCCACCAAGCCAGCGCCCTGCGGATGCTGGTCGACATTCTGCAGCGCCTTGAAGTCGATATCGTAGATCGAGCCGGCCTCATCGTAGCGGTCGACGAAGAAGATGCGGCTGCCGCCGATCGCCTCGATGCCGGGCAGCATGACTTCCATCGGCCCCGGCTCGTTGACCAGCGCCTTGGCGCCCAATTCCTTGGCCCGCGCCACGGCGCGCGGCGCGTCGTCGACCCGGATGGCGATGGCGCAGACGCTGGGCCCGTGCGCGTCGCCGAATTCCTTCGCGAACCCCTTGCCCTCGCCGTTGACGATGAAGTTGATCCCGCCCTGGCGATAGAGCGTTACGTTCTTCGACCGGTGCATGGCAATGGCGGTAAAGCCCAAAGCCCGCATCACACCGTCGAGGGCGGCGAAATCCGGGCCGGTGAATTCGACGAACTCGAAACCGCGGGTGCCCATCGGGTTGAGGGTGTTCACGGCATGGGGGGCGTTCATCAGTGATCTCCCGAAGCGCTTGCAGGCGTCATTCAAATAATAGTGCATTTGCGATGCGGGTTCCGTGTGTTATGACGCAGTATGTCGCAGGTAGTTGCACGAAATCAGTGAAAGAATGGCAGTTTATGCATGAATGATGCACAGACCCTGGACAGCTTCGACCTCAAGCTACTGGACGCCCTACAGCGGGACGGGCGGCTGACCAATGCCCAGCTGGGCGAGATCGTCCATCTCTCCGCCTCACAGGTCTCGCGCCGGGTCCAGCGGCTGATCGATACCGGCTATATCGCGCGCTTCCAGGCGGTGCTGAACCGGCAGAAGCTCGGCCTTGGCCTCACCGCCTATTGCCTGGTGACGCTGAAGATCCATGGCGGCGACAGCATGCTGGCCTTCCACGCGCGGGTCCGCGCCCTGCCCGAAGTGGTGGAATGCCAGTCCTTGACCGGGGAAGCCGACTATCTCCTGAAGGTCGCCGTGACGGATTTGAAACGCTTCGCCGATTTCATGTCGGAGCATCTGATGAAGGCGCCGGAAGTGGCCAACATCCGCTCCTCCATCGTCCTGGAAAGCATAAAAGAATCAAATGCTTATCCCGTCTCGCCCGAACCGGGCGGGAGCGCGCGCTAGCGCCGTGGGCGGCGGTGGCGGCCCAGCCGCGGCGTTGACTCCCAGGCGCGCTTTCTCTATACAGCCGCCTCAATTCGCGAAGCATTTGGAAATCAAGGGAGTTTTGTCGTGAAGCGCACTTATCAGCCGAGCGCGATCGTTCGCAAGCGCCGCCACGGCTTCCGCACGCGCTCGGCGACGGTCGGTGGCCGCAAGGTCCTCGCCAATCGCCGGCGTCAGGGCCGCAAGCGTCTCAGCGCCTAAGATCGATCGATGATCGGCCGCCTCAAGCGGCGGGCCGAATTCCTTCAGGTGGCGGCGGCAAATCGCAAGTGGGTCGCCCCCGGATTGATCCTTCAGGTCCGCCGCCAGCCAGAACCACCCGCAACAAGGACCGAAGCCGCCGCAGAGCCTGCGGCGGCTGAAGCGACTCGCCCCGAAACAAGCCAGGCCGAAACGATTCGGGTCGGCTTCACCGCCAGCCGCAAGGTCGGCAACGCAGTGCGGCGCAACCGCGCCCGGCGGCGGCTGCGCGCGGTGGCCGAACAGGTGCTGCCGGCCCATGCCGAGCGCGGCCATGATTTCGTGCTGATCGCGCGCGCGGCGACGGTCGACCGCGCCTTCGACGCGCTGATCGGCGACCTCATCGCCGGATTGAAGCGGCTGAAGCTCTATCATGCCGCAACGGCGGGTGCCGCGGCATGAGCATCCTCCGCGCCCTGCTGATCGCGCCGATCCGCCTCTACCAATGGACCTTGTCGCCACTGCTCGGAATCAATTGCCGTTACGCGCCGAGCTGCTCCGAATACGCCGCCGAGGCCATCGCGGCGCATGGACCGTGGCGCGGCCTGTTTCTGGCGCTGCGCCGGATTTCCCGCTGTCATCCCTGGGGCGGCTCGGGCTATGACCCGGTACCGCCGCGGGAACACTGCCACAGTCGCCACGACCTGGGCGCCGCGCCGGCGCCGCATCGCGCTCCTCACTGAAGAACTCCAGGCCCCATGGAACAACGCAACCTCGTCATCGCCATCGTCCTCTCCGTTGTCATCATGGCCGGCTGGATGTTCTTCATCGAGCCGCGCTTCGCGCCGACACCATCGCCCGCGCAGCAGCAGGCGGCGCAGCAGCAGACCGTGCAAGCGGGCCAGTCGGCCGATCAGCCGGCGCCGCAGCCCGCGACGCCGCAGGATGCGGGGCGCCAAGTGATGAGCCGCGCCGAGGCCCTGGCGCAGGGCCCGCGCGTCGCCATCGATACGCCGCGCCTCAAAGGCTCGATCGCGCTCACCGGCAGCCGGCTGGATGATCTGGTGCTGAAGGAATATCGCGAGACCGTCGAGCCGACGAGCCCCGAGGTGGTGCTGCTGTCGCCCCTCGACAGCGAGCATGCCTACTACGCCGATTACGGCTGGATCGCCGCCGGCACCGCGACGCCCAATGGCGAAACACTGTGGCAGGCGGACGGCGCGACGCTGTCACCGGGTCAGCCGGTGACGCTGACCTGGGATAACGGCCAGGGGCTCACCTTCGCCCGCAGGTTCGAAGTGGACGAGCATTTCCTGTTCACCGTCACCGAGACGGTGACCAATAACGGCAGCGGCGCCGTCGAGGTGACGCCGTATGGCCGCATCGTCCGCTACGGCACGCCGAAGGGTGCCAGCCAAACCTATGTGCTGCACGAGGGCCCGATCGGCGTCTTCGATTGCGCGCCCGCGGCCGGAACCTCGGAACCGACCGGCTGCACGCTGCAGGAATACAGTTATGGCAAGACACGCGACGAGGCCGAGGACGGGGTGAAGCTCACCCACACCTCGACCGGCGGCTGGCTCGGCCTCTCTGACAAATACTGGCTGGTGGCGCAGCTGCCTGCGCCGGACGAGGCGCTGACCGCGACCATGTTCTATGAGCCCAAGGGCGATTTCTACCAGGCCGATTTCACCGGCCAGCCGCACCAGATCGCGGCCGGGCAGAGCCTGGAGCGCAAGCAGCATCTCTTTGCCGGCGCCAAGGTGGTGCGCGAGCTCACCGCCTATCGCGACGAACTCAATGCGCCGCTGTTCGACCGCGCCGTCGATTTCGGCCTGTTCTGGTTCCTGACCAAGCCGCTGTTCTTCCTGCTCGACACCATCTTCCGCTTCGTCGGCAATTTCGGCATCGCCATCCTGTGCCTCACCGTGCTGGTGAAGGCGGCCATGTTCCCGCTCGCCAACAAGTCGTACCGCTCGATGAGCAAGATGAAGCTGCTCGGGCCGAAGATGACCGAGCTGCGCGAGAAATACGGCGAGGATCGCGCCAAGCTCAATCAGGAGATGATGGCGCTCTACAAGCGCGAGAAGGTCAACCCCGCTGCCGGCTGCCTGCCTATCGTGGTGCAGATCCCGGTCTTCTACGCGCTCTACAAGGTGCTCTACGTCACCATCGAGATGCGGCATGCGCCGTTCTTCGGCTGGATCCATGATCTCTCGGCGCCGGATCCCACCAGCGTCCTGAACCTCTTCGGGCTGATCCCGTGGGACTATCATATGCTGTTCGCCATTCCCCTGCTCGGCGGCCTGATCCATTTCCTGTCGATCGGCGTGTGGCCGCTGATCATGGGCTTCACCATGTGGGCGCAGATGCGGCTCAACCCGACGCCGCCGGACCCGGTCCAGGCGCGCATCTTCGGCCTGATGCCGATCATCTTCACCTTCATGCTGGCGCCGTTCTCGGCGGGCCTGGTGATCTACTGGGCGTGGAACAACACCCTCTCCATCGCGCAGCAGAAGCTGATCATGTGGCGCATGGAGAAGCTGGAGAAGAAGAGCTGAACGCGCCCCGTCCCGAGACGCCCGGCGGCGCCTGGCTGTTCGCCCAGGAATGCCTCTTCGTCGCCGGCGCCGACAGCGTCGAGCGTCTGCCGCCGCCCGGATTGCCGGAAGTGGCCTTCGCCGGGCGTTCCAATGTCGGCAAGTCGAGCTTGTTGAACGCGTTGACCGGGCGCAAGCACCTGGCGCGCGTCTCCAACACGCCGGGCCGCACCCAGCAGATCAATTTCTTCCAGCTCGGCCGCCAGCTGATGCTGGTCGACCTGCCCGGCCACGGCTACGCCAAGGTCTCCAGGTCCAAGGTCAAGGGCTGGACCCGCCTGGTCGATGCCTATATCCGCGGCCGGCCCAATCTGCAGCGCGTGCTGCTGCTGCTCGATTCCAAGGTGGGAATCAAGGAGGCGGACGAAGCGCTGATGGATCTGATGGACGAGGCCGGCCTCTCCTACCAGGCGGTGATGACCAAGGCCGACAATCCGAAACCCGCCGAGCTGGCCGCCATGCAGGCGCAGCTCGCCAAGGCGCTGAGCCGCCGCCCGGCCTGCCATCCGGAAATTCCGGTGACCAGCGCCGCCAAGGGCACCGGCCTCGCCGAATTGCGCGAGGCGCTGGCCGCCTTCGCGGTGCCGGCAGTGCCGCGGCCCAAGCCCTGAAGCAGGCCTGAAGCATCGCTTGATTTCCCGCGCCAGACACCGCATGTTCGGCGCGCTTTTTGCGGGGTTGCCGTCTGATCAGGGGGAGCCGGGAGCGCGATGTCTCAGATCAACTACACCGACACCAAGCACTGGCTGCGCACGGCGCGGACGCTGACCGACGCACTGCCCTATATGCAGAAATATGCCGGCAAGCGTTTCGTCATCAAGTTCGGCGGCCATGCCATGGTCGACCCGGAATTGTCGCGCGTCTTCGCCGAGGACATCGCGCTGCTGCGCCAGGTCGGCATCCTGCCCATCGTGGTGCATGGCGGCGGGCCGCAGATCAGCACCATGCTGAAGCGGCTCAACATCGAGAGCAAGTTCATCGACGGGCTGCGCGTCACCGACGCCGCCACCGTCGAGGTGGTCGAGATGATCCTGACCGGCTCGATCAACAAGCAGATCGTCGCCGCGATCAACGCCGAGGGCGGCCATGCGGTCGGGCTCTCCGGCAAGGACGACAACCTGCTCTTCGCCAAGCCGGCCGAGCTGGTGAAGGACGGCCAGCGCGTCGATCTCGGCTTCGTCGGCGAGCCGGACAAGGTCAATCCGCGCATCATCAACTACCTGGAGCAGGCCGGCATCGTGCCGGTGATCGCCCCCGTCGGCTTCGGCCCGGACGGCAAGACCTACAACATCAACGCCGACACGGCCGCCGGCGCCATCGCCGGCGCGGTCGGCGCCCAGCGCCTGCTGGCGCTGACCGACGTGCCCGGCGTGCTCGACAAGCAGGGCACGCTGATTCCCGAGCTCACCGCCAGCCAGGTCCGCGCCTTGGCCGCCGACGGCACCATCTCCGGCGGCATGATCCCGAAGCTGGAAACCTGCCTGATGGCGGTCGAGCGCGGCGTCGAAGCAGCGGTCATTCTCGACGGCCGCGTGCCGCATGCGCTGCTGCTGGAAATCTTCACCCCGCAAGGCGTGGGCACGCTGGTGACGAAGGGCTGACGCTCGATCGCCGCCTCATACTCGTTCGTCATGGTCGGGCTTGGCCCGACCATCCACGAGTTTCTCAAGGCAGCACGCAGACACAGGCAAACTCGTGGATCCCAGGGCCAAGCCCTGGGATGACGATAGCGACACTGCAAGCGCGCCCTACTCCGCCCCGAACAGCCCCAGCTGCCACTCCATTTCCGCCGGCGTCAGCGGGTAGTCGGTGCCGCCGCGCGGGTTGAGGGCGGAGGTCGGCGGGATGTGGGCGATGCGGAGCTGCAATTGCAGCGCCTGGCGCATGGAGAGCTTGGCGCGCCAGGCCAAGGCGGTCACCGCCTTGGCGCTTTTCGAGGCGAGGATGCTGGCGACAGTGGTCGACGGCAGCTTGGCGTCGCGCGCCAGCACGGCGGCGATGGCCTCCTGCTTGCCGGCGGCGATGGCGGCGCTGATCGCTTCCTCGCCGACCGGCGCGGCGCCGCCGCTATCGCCCTCGGCGGCCAGGCGCTTCTGCACCGCCTGGGCCACGTCGCGCGCGGTCGCTTCGTCGAGGTCGGGGCGCTTCTGCAGCGCTTCCAGCAGGCTCTTGCCGACGAACTCGGCCAGACGCCGCATCGCCTTCAGCGGCAGTTTGGGCCGCTCCACCAAGGGCTCGTGCCAGGCCGGCTGCTTCGGCGCCTGGTCGAGGATGCGGTCGAGCGTGTCCTCGCGGATCTGCGCGCTGCCGTTCTCCAGCAGCTTGCGCACGGTCGCGGATTCCAGCGGGTCCTGCATCACCGCGACCACCACCGCGTCGCTCACCTTGGCATTGAGCTCACGGCGCTTGGCGATGGCGGCCAGCGCGCCCTTGATCGGCGCGGCGGAGATGATCTCCAGCAAATCCTCGTCGGAGAGCAGCGGCGAGCATTCGAGCACCGGACCGGCGACCTTGATCTCGATGTCGCGGGCCAGCTTCTGGATCACCGCGATCGGGGCATTCACGGCGTCCTTGAGGGCCTCAGCCACGATTTGCCGCACGCGCACCGCCTGGTCGCGGGCCAGCGCCTCGAGCACCTGGTTGGTGAGCTCGCGGATGCGCTCCTTCTCGCCGGGATCGAGGTCGGGCACCATGGCGCCGATCTTGCCCGCCAGCCGCTCGCGCACCGAGACGTCGGCATCCTTGGTCAGCAGCAGGTCGGCATGGCGTGGGGTCTCGCGGTTCTCCGCCACCGCGCGCCGCACTTCGGGCGAGGCATCCTCGGCCAGATAGAACAGGATCTCCGGCGCCAGCCCCTGGCGCTGCGCCAGGTTGCGCCGGATATCGGCATCGGGATCGGCGGCGAGTGCCTTTGCCTTCTCGTAATCCATCGCGTCGGCTCTACTCATCGATCAAGGCCACGCCGCCCTTGGCGCCGTGCTTCACCTGGTACATCGCGCGATCGGCCAGCTCCATGACCTGGGCGTCGCTCTTCGCGCCGTCGGCATGCAGCAGGGCGATGCCGACGGAAAAGCCCACCGGTTCTTCGGCCCCCGGCGCGAAACGCTGCAGATCGCGCGCAGCCCGCGCCAGCTGCTCGCCACGCCGCTTCGCTTCCGCACCGTCCACCTCGGCCAGCCAGATGGCGAATTCGTCGCCGCCCAGCCGCCCCACGAGGTCGCCGGCGCGAACCGACCGGCGCAGCAGTTCCGCCGCCGCCTTCAGCGCGGCGTCGCCCTGGGCATGGCCGTGGCGGTCGTTGATCTGCTTGAAGTTGTCGAGATCGACGTAGAGCAAGGCGCCGTCGAGCCTGGCGATGCGGGCCGCCGCCATCGCCTTGGCCAGGCTGGAATCGAAGCCGCGGCGATTGAGCAAGCCGGTCAGCGCATCGGTCTCGCTCAAGCGCGCCAGCGCCTCCTGCTCCGCCGCCTGGGCGACGGCGACCGCAAGCTGGTCTGTGAGTTCGCGCAGCAGGAAGCGGTCATCTTCCGGCCAATCGGCTGCGTCGGTCCCGCGCGCGACCAGCAGCAAGCAGTTGACCTGGCCGCGGTTCTCGCCTGGGATCGCCAGCACCTGCCGCCCATCGATCGCCAACCATGCCGGTTTCCGCGCGGCGATGGCCTGATCGGCAGCCGGCCCGGCCGCCACGGCGGCGCCGAAGCCGGCCAGCGCCGCGCCCACCCGGCCATCGGCAACCAGATACAAGGCGGCGGCTTCGGCGCCCGTCGCCTGGGCCGCCGTCTCGACGCCGAGCGCGATCGCCGCCTTGGGATCGGCGGCCTCGCGCAAGGCGCGGAACAGGCGGATCAGCGACCGCTCGCGGTGGCGCGCCGCCGCCAGCAGGGAGTCGCGCTCCTGCTCCGCGGTCACGTCGCGGCAGGTGCCGCGGACGCAGAGGAATTCGCCCTGCTCGTCGAACACCGCATGGGCGTTGAGATGCAGGCAGACCGGCCGGCCGTCGACCGTCCTGGCCCAGACCAGCCGGCCTTCCGGCGGGGAATCGCTCTGGAAATGCGCGCCGTCTTCGGGCGACAGGGTCAGGCCGGCGGGGTCCTGGCCCAGCAGCTCGGTGGTGCTGCGCCCGAGCGCGCCGCTGCTGGTGACGAAGCTGAACTTGCCCCCGGCATCCGTTTCCCAGGCGAAGTCGCAGGCCATCTCCAGCAGCTCCTTCAGCCGCTGGCGGGATTCGATCAGCGCCTGGCGCAGGGCGCGGTCGAGTTCGGCCGCGGCCGGGGTGCCGGAATCCGGATTGGGCGCGGGGACAGCCATTACGGGAGCCTGAAACCTCGGCCTTAATTCGCGGTTAAGCGTCGCTCTGGAAAGGACAATCGGCCCTTGCACCGCTAGGATCGGCTCCGTAACGTGCGGCGGTCCAAAACGATGGGAATCCCTAGGGAATATGCGGCTTCGCGAGGTCAATTGCTGGGTCTTCGATCTGGATAATACGCTCTATCCGGCGTCCTGCCGGCTGTTCGACCAGGTCGACCGGCGGATCGGGGAATATGTTCAGCAGCTCCTGAACCTCGATCCCGTAGCCGCCCGTGCGCTGCAGAAACAGTATTTCCGCGACCACCGCACCACCCTCAACGGGCTGATGATCCATCATAGGATCCGGCCGGAGGAGTTCCTGGATTTCGTCCACGCCATCGACCTGTCGCCGGTGGCGGCGGATGCGCGGCTGGACGCGGCGCTGGAAAAGCTGCCGGGGCGCAAGGTCATCTACACCAACGGCTCGGTGCGCCATGCCGAGAACGTCATGGGCAAGCTCGGCGTCGCCCGCCATTTCGACGACGTGTTCGACATCGCCGCCGCCGGCTATGTGCCGAAGCCGGAGCTCTCCGCCTATCGCGAAATGGTCGCGCGCCACGGCATCGACCCCAAGCGCGCGGTGATGCTGGACGACATGCCGCGCAACCTGGCGCCGGCGGCGGAGCTCGGCATGACCACCGTCTGGGTCAAGACCGACGTCGACTGGGCGCAGCCCGAGGCCGAGATCGATTTCATCCATCACACCGCCGAGAACCTGGCGGATTGGCTACACGAGATCACGGGGGACGACAGCAAGCCATGAACATGAGCGAGTTGCAGGCGACCATCGACGCAGCGTGGGAGCGCCGCGCCGAGATCAACCCCGAGAGCGACGGCGACGTGCGCGATGCGGTGCATGCGGCGCTCGACGCGCTCGATCGCGGCGAGCTGCGCGTGGCCGAAAAGCGCCCCGATGGATCAGGTGGGGGCAAGTGGCACACGAACCAGTGGCTGAAGAAGGCGGTGCTGCTCTCCTTCCGTCTCGCCGATTCCGAACTCATCCCCGGCGGCGGCACTTACCCGCATTTCGGCGAGGCCGGCTGGTACGACAAGGTGCCGTCGAAATTCGCCGGCTGGAGCGCCGATCATTTCCGCACCGCCGGCTTCCGCGCCGTGCCCAATTGCGTCGTCCGCCGCAGCGCCTATGTGGCGCCGGGCGTGGTGCTGATGCCGAGCTTCGTCAATGTCGGCGCCTATGTCGACAGCGGCACCATGGTCGACACCTGGGTCACCATCGGCTCCTGCGCCCAGATCGGCAAGAACTGCCACATTTCCGGCGGCGTCGGCATCGGCGGCGTGCTGGAGCCGATCCAGGCCGGCCCCGTGGTCATCGAGGACAATTGCTTCATCGGCGCGCGTTCGGAGGTGGTCGAGGGCGTGGTCGTGGGCGAGGGCTCGGTCATCTCCATGGGCGTCTTCATCGGCGCCTCGACCAAGATCATCGACCGCAACACCGGCGAAGTGCATATGGGCAAGGTGCCGCCCTATTCCGTGGTGGTCTCCGGCTCGATGCCCGGCAAGCCGTTTCCGAACGGCGAAATGGGCCCCAGCCTTTACTGCGCGGTCATCGTGAAGCGCGTGGATGAGCAGACGCGGTCGAAGACTTCGATCAACGAGTTGCTGCGGGATTAGCAAGTCACAGATGCCCGTCGCTCCCCCCCTCACCCTGTCCCTCTCCCTCGAGGGGAGAGGGGACGCTGTTGCGGATACCGAGCGCCAAGCCCCTCTCCCCTCGAGGGAGAGGGGTTGGGGTGAGGGGGCGTCGATGCAGCGCCAATTGGGACCAGCATGACCCTCGACCCCATCGCCCTGACCCAGGCGCTGATCCGCTGCCCGAGCGTCACGCCCGCGGATGAAGGCGCGCTGGATGCGCTCGGCGCCGCGCTGGCGCCGCTGGGCTTCGCCAACCGGCGGATGCCGTTCCAGGCGCCGGGCACGGCGCGGGTCGACAATCTCTTCGCCAAGGTGAGCGGCGGCAATTCCGGCCGGCATTTCTGCTTCGCCGGGCATTCCGATGTGGTGCCGGTCGGCAACCGCGCCGGGTGGACCGTCGATCCCTTCGGCGCCACGATCATCGACGGCAGGCTCTATGGCCGGGGTGCCGCCGACATGAAGGGCGCCATCGCCGCCTTCGCCGCCGCCGCGTCGCGCTTCCTCGGCAAGCGCGATGGGAAGTTCGCCGGCGCCATATCGCTGCTCATCACCGGCGACGAGGAAGGCCCCTCGGTCAACGGCACCAGGCCGATGCTGGAGACGCTGGCTGCCGAGGGCGAGCGTTTCGACGCCTGCCTGGTGGGCGAGCCGACCAACCCGAAGCGCCTGGGCGAGATGGCCAAGATCGGCCGGCGCGGCTCCTGGACCGGGCACCTGACGGTCAAGGGCGTGCAAGGCCACATCGCCTATCCGCACCTGGCCGACAACCCGGTCCATCGCCTGGCGCGCATGGTCGTGGCGTTGACCGAAACGCCGCTCGACCCCGGGACGGCGCATTTCGAGCCGAGCACGCTGCAATTCTCCACCATCGACGTGGGCAATCCCGCCACCAACGTGATCCCGGCCGAAGCGCGCGCCAGCTTCAACAGCCGCTTCAATGACGGCTTCAACCCCGCAACGCTGGAGGCCGAGATACGCAAGCGCCTCGACAGTGTGGGCGGCACCTACGACCTGCGCGTGGAATGCTCCGGCGTCTCCTTCGTAACCCCGCCGGGCGCGCTCAGCGACCTGCTGCGCGAGGCAATCAAGGCAGAGACCGGGCTCGACCCGGAGCTTTCCACCACCGGCGGCACCTCCGACGCGCGCTTCATCAAGGATTACTGCCCGGTGATCGAGTTCGGCCTGACCGGCCAGACCATGCACAAGGTCGACGAGAACGTCGTGATCGCCGATCTGGAAGCCTTGAGCCGGATCTACGAACGCATGCTCGATTCCTATTTCCATGCCTAGCTGGACCGAGTTCCGTCTCGCCTGCCGCGGCCTGCTGCTGCTGGCGCGGTTCGACGAAGCCTTCCTGCGCTATTTCGACCGTTCCGCCGCCGGCGCGCTGCGCTCGTTCTGGCTGGCCCTGCTGATCCTGCCCTATTTCCTGCTGCAGCTCTGGCTGGACATCGACCAGTCGGTGATCGCGCCTCTCCAATGTGTCGCCGCGCGCAGCGTCGGCTACGCCTATGGCTGGATCCTGTTTCCCCTCGTGCTCCTCTCCGTCGGCCGCGTGCTGGAGCGGGAGCGCGAGGCGCCCGGCTGCATCGCCGTCTACAACTGGACCAGCCTGCTCTGGATTGTCCTGCACCTGCCCGCCACCCTGCTGGGAGGACTGAACCCGGACTCCCAGCTCGCCCTCGGGCTCAGCCTGCTCGCCTTGGCGGCCAGCGTGGCGATCGAGGGTTTCCTGCTGATGAAATGCCTGCGAATCCTGTTGTGGCAGGCCGCCGCCCTGGTTGCCGTCGACCTGGCGTTAAGCTTCTTCCTGGTCATCCCGATCTCCGATGCCCTGGGCTGCGCCCGGATCCCGACGCTCGGGACCTAGCGGCGGTGCGATGCAGATTCCGGCTGGCGCGCCCCTCGGCTGGGCTATAATCGCGGCCCTGCCCGGCGACGACCGGATATCGTCGCCGCGGCGCTCATGACTGGGAATGAGCGAGGGTGCCGATACACACCGGACATGATCCGATCCTGATGGCGTTGTCTGTCCTGATCGCAATCCAGGGCAGCTTCGTCTCGCTGGTCCTGGCGCGCGAGGTCGGCCGCTTCGAAGGCGCGCGGCGGCGCCTGGTGCTCGCCATGTCGGCCGTGACCCTCGGCTCCTCGATCTGGGCCATGCATTTCATCGGCATGCTCGCCTATTACATGCCGGCCGAGGTCAGCTACGACCTGTTCCTGACCCTGCTCTCCTTCCTCATCGCCGTGCTCGCCGTCGGCATCGGCTATGGCGTGATGACCGTCATTCCCAGCGGCAACTGGCGCGACGTGGCGGCGGCGCTCTTCACCGGCGGCGGCATCGCCGGCATGCATTATGTCGGGATGACGGCCCTGGCCGGCCCCGTCGAGCTCGCCTATCAGCCGCTCTGGGTCATGATCAGTGTCCTCATCGGCATCGTCGCCGCGGGGATCAGCCTGCACCTGGCGTTCGGCACGCGGCTGCAAGCGCGCGCGGTGCTGGGCGCCGCCGTGATGGGCCTCGCCATCTCCGGCATGCACTATGCCGCCATGTACGGGACGCTGATGACCCCGACCTCGCTCATCGGCGCTGCGGCGACCCATGTGCTGGACCGCAACCTGCTGGCCATCGTGGTCGCCATCGTCGCCTTCATCATCTGCGCCACCTCGATGCTGCTCCTGGTGCCGCCGGGCGGCCGTCACGACGCGGTCGGCGAAGGCGGCCTGATGTGGGAGCGTTCCGTGATCCAGGGCGTGCCGATGGCACCGCCCGCCAACGACGAAATGCCGACCGCCCCGCGCGGCAATGGCGAGGCGCGCATCCCGGTCCAGGCCGGCACCGCCAAGCTGATGCTGGACCCGGCCGACATCTGGGCCATCCGCGCCGATGGCCGCTATACCCATGTGCAGGATTCCGGGCGCGAGTATTTCTGCAACCTGTCGATCACCGAGCTGGAGGCGCGGCTGGACAAGGACCGCTTCTTCCGCGTCCACCGCTCGCATATAGTACAATTGCCATATGTGAAATCGATCCGGCGCAAGGGCGATGGCGGCCTGATCATGGTGGGTGACACAGCGGTTCCGGTCAGCCGCAGCGCTTTGCCCAAGCTAAAGGCCCGCCTGCAACGGATCGAAAGTCCCAAAGTGTCACGACAAGAGGCAGTCCTTCTGTCGTAATTGGTGCGGATTCCGCCGCAACTCGTGCCCTAATCCGCTGCTTCGTGCCCTGGCGCCTGCGACGTCCGGGCGCGGCCCGTAGAGTTCTTTGATCCAAGAGCGCGATCACGCGCCGGGACCATAGCCTCTCTGGGAGGAGCATCATGATACCGGGTCGTTTCACCTATCACCGGCCGAACTCGGTCGGCGAGGCGGTCAAGCTTCTGGCCGACCTCGGCGAGGAAGCCCGTCCGCTGGCCGGCGGGCACAGCCTGATCCCCATGATGAAGCTGCGCCTGGCGCAGCCGGAGCATCTGGTCGATCTGGGCCGGATCGGCGGCCTCAAAGGCGTCCGGTCCGAGGGCGCCGACATCTTGCTCGGCGCCATGACCACCCAGGCGGAGATCCTCGACTCCGCGCTCCTCCGGGAGAAGGCGCCGATCCTTCAGGAGGCGGCCCAGGTCATCGCCGATCCGCAGGTGCGCTACCAGGGCACCATCGGCGGCAATGTCGCCAATGGCGACCCGGGCAACGACATGCCCGGCCTGATGCTCTGCCTCGACGCCCGCTACACCCTGACCGGCGGCAAGGGCAACCGTCAGGTCGCGGCGCGGGATTTCTACGAGGCTGCCTTTTTCACCAAGCTGCAGCCGGGCGAGATCCTGACCGAGATCCGCTTTGCCGCCCCCACCGCCGGCCACGGCTGGGCCTATGAGAAGCTGAAGCGCAAGATCGGCGATTACGCCGTCGCCGCGGCCGCGGTGGTGCTGACCATGAGCGGCGGCAAGTGCAGCGGCGCCAGCATCGCCCTCACCAACGTGGCACAGACGCCCTTGCTGGCGGTCGATGCCGCCAAGGCGCTGGTCGGCACGGCGGTGGACGCCGGCGCCATCGACGCCGCAGCCAAGGCGGCCATCGCGATCTCCGACCCGACCACGGATACCCGCGGGCCGGTCGAATACCGCCGCTCGGTCCTGGGCGTCATGGTGCGCCGCGCCATCGCCCGCGCCAAATCCCGCGCCCGCTAGAAGGAGAGCCCATCATGAGCAACCCAGCCAAGACGCGGGTGACGATCAACGTCAACGGCAAGGATATGTCGGCGGAAGTCGAGCCGCGCACCCTGCTGATCCATTTCCTGCGTGAGAACCTGAATCTGACCGGGCCGCATATCGGCTGCGAGACCACGCATTGCGGCGCCTGCACGGTCGATCTCGACGGCCGCTCGGTGAAGTCCTGCACCCTCTTCGCCGTGCAGGCCGAGGGCAGCAAGGTCGTCACCATCGAGGGCATGGCGGCGGCGGACGGTTCGCTGCATCCACTGCAGGCGGCCTTCGCCGAGCATCACGGCCTGCAATGCGGCTTCTGCACGCCGGGCATGATCACGCGGGCCTATCGCCTGCTGCAGGAGAACCCGACTCCGACCGACGAGGAGATCCGTTTCGGCATCGCCGGCAACATCTGCCGCTGCACCGGCTACCAGAACATCGTCAAGGCAATCCGCTCGGCCGCCCAGGTGATGGCCGGCCAGCCCCGCAAGGAGGCCGCAGAATGAACGCGCCAACCCCCACCCGCGCCGAGCGCGAGGCCGCCCTCAAGGGCATGGGCTTTTCCCGCCGCCGTACCGAGGATGCCCGCTTCATCCAGGGCAAGGGCAATTACGTCGACGACATCAAGCTACCGGGCATGCTGTTCGGCGATTTCGTCCGGTCGCCCTACGGCCATGCGCGGATCAAGAAGATCGACGTCAGCAAGGCGACAGCCTTGCCCGGCGTCGTGGCGGTGCTGACCGCCGAGGAGCTGAAACCGGTGAAGCTGCACTGGATGCCGACCTTGGCCGGCGACGTGCAGATGGTGCTGGCCGACGGCAAGGTGCTGTTCGCCAACCAGGAGGTGGCCTTCGTCGTCGCCCAGGACCGCTACATCGCCGCCGACGCGGTGGAACTGGTCGAGGTGGAATATGAGCTGCTGCCGCCTTTGGTCGACCCGTTCAAGTCGATGGCGCCCGACGCACCTGTCCTGCGCGAGGACATCAAGGACAAGAAGGATGGCGCGCATGGGCCGCGCAAGCACCCCAACCACATCTTCGAATGGACCATCGGCGACAAGGCGGCGGCCGACAAGGCCTTCGCCGAGGCGCCCGTCACGGTGAAGGAGCTGATCTCGTACCAGCGCGTGCATCCGATGCCGCTGGAGACCTGCGCCTCCTTGGCCTCGATGGACAAGATCAAGGGCGAGCTCACCGTCTGGGGCACCTTCCAGGCGCCGCATGTGGTGCGCACGGTGGCGGCCATCCTCTCCGGCATCCCGGAGCACAAGATCCGCGTCATCTCGCCCGATATCGGCGGCGGCTTCGGCAACAAGGTCGGCGTCTATCCGGGCTATGTCTGCTCCATCGTCGCCTCGATCGTGCTGGGCGTGCCGGTGAAATGGGTCGAGGACAGGCTGGAGAACCTGTCCGCCACCGCCTTCGCCCGCGACTACCACATGACCACCGAGCTGGCCGCGACCAAGGACGGCAAGATCCTGGGGCTCCGCTGCCATGTGCTGGCCGATCACGGCGCCTTCGACGCCTGCGCCGATCCGACCAAATGGCCGGCCGGCTTCTTCAACATCGTCACCGGCTCCTACGACATTCCGGCGGCGCATGTGGCGGTGGACGGCGTCTACACCAACAAGGCGCCGGGCGGGGTCGCCTATCGCTGCTCCTTCCGCGTCACCGAGGCGGCCTATGCCATCGAGCGCATCGTCGACGTGCTGGCGCAGAAGCTGAACATGGACCCGGCGGAGCTGCGGCTGAAGAACTTCATCCAGCCGCAGCAATTCCCGTACAAGTCCGCCTTGGGCTGGGAATACGATTCCGGCGAATATCCCACCGCCATGAAGAAGGCGATGGAGACGGTCGGCTACCAGGCGCTACGCGCGGAGCAGGCGCAGAAGCGCGAGGCCTTCAAGCGCGGCGAGACCCGCGAGCTGATGGGCATCGGCGTGGCGTTCTTCACCGAGATCGTCGGCGCCGGCCCGTCGCGCAATTGCGACATCCTCGGCATCGCCATGTTCGATTCCGCCGAGATCCGCGTGCATCCCACGGGGGCGGCCATCGCCCGCTTCGGCACCAAGAGCCAGGGCCAGGCGCATGAGACAACCTACGCCCAGATCATCGCCACCGAGACCGGCATCCCGGCCGACTTGATCGCGGTGGAGGAGGGCGACACCAGCACGGCGCCCTACGGCCTCGGCACCTATGGCTCGCGCTCGACGCCGGTGGCGGGTGCCGCCTGCGCCCGGGCGGCGCGCAAGATCCACGCCAAGGCGAAGAAGATCGCGGCGCATCTGCTGGAAGTCTCCGAGAACGATCTCGAATTCGACGTCGACCGCTTCCAGGTCAAGGGCCTGCCGGAGAAGATGAAGACGATGAAGGAGGTCTGCTGGGCGGCCTATAACAACGTGCCGGCCGGCATGGAGCCGGGTCTGGAGGCGGTCGACTATTACGATCCGCCGAACATGACCTATCCCTTTGGCGCCTATATCTGCGTGGTCGACATCGACGTCGACACGGGTTCGGCGAAGGTGCGGCGCTTCTATGCGCTGGACGATTGCGGCACCCGCATCAACCCGATGGTAATCGAGGGCCAGGTGCATGGTGGCCTGACCGAGGCGTTCGCCATCGCCATGGGCCAGGAGATCTCCTATGACGCCACCGGCAACGTCCAGGGCGTCACGCTGATGGACTATTTCGTGCCGACCGCCGTCGAGACGCCGGTCTGGGAGACGGACCACACGGTGACGCCGTCGCCGCATCACCCGATCGGCGCCAAGGGTGTCGGCGAAAGCCCCAATGTCGGCGGCGTGCCGGCCTTCTCCAACGCGGTGATCGACGCCTTCAAGCATCTGGGCGTCACCCACATGCAGATGCCGCACGACGCTTGGCGCGTGTGGAAGACGGCGGAGAAGCTGGGGCTGGTGAAGTAGTGCGAACGCGATCGCCACAACATACCCGGTCGTCATGCCAGGGCTTGGCCCTGGCATCCACGAGTCTCGACGAGCGAGACCGAGTGGCTGCAAGCAAACTCGTGGATCCCAGGGCCAAGCCCTGGGATGACCTGCTATAGTTTGAATTGCGATGGACCGCGCCGAAATCGCCGAGCGTCTGGAGAACCAAGGCTACATCGCCGGGCCGGAGCTGGTCATGGCGTTGTGGCTGATGGACCTGCTCGGCCGGCCGTTGCTGCTGGAGGGCGAGGCGGGGGTCGGCAAGACCGAGACCGCCAAGGCGCTGGCCGCCATCCACGGCGCCAAGCTCATCCGCCTGCAATGCTACGAAGGGCTGGATGCCAGCGCCGCGCTCTACGAGTGGAACTATCAGCGGCAATTGCTCTCGATCAAGGCGCGCGAGACCTCCGGCCAGGATGCCAAGGAGATCGAGCGCTCGATCTTCTCCGAGGAATACCTGCTGGAGCGGCCCTTGCTCGCCGCCATCCGCCAGGAGACGCCGCCGGTGCTGCTGATCGACGAGGTCGACCGCGCCGACGAGGAATTCGAAGCGCTGCTGCTGGAGGTGCTGGCGGATTTCCAGGTCTCGATCCCGGAATTCGGCACCGTCACCGCGCGCTCCATCCCGCGCGTGATCCTCACCTCCAACGCCACGCGCGAGCTGTCCGACGCGCTGCGGCGGCGTTGCCTCTATCACTATGTCGATTTCCCCGGCGAGGACCAGGAAACGCGCATCCTGCTCGCCCGCGTGCCCGGCATCGACGTGACCTTGGCCAACCAGATCGCCCGCTTCGTGGCGCTGGTGCGCAAGGAAGATTTGAAGAAGGTGCCGGGCGTCGCCGAATCCATCGACTGGGCGGCGACTCTGATGGGCCTGGGTCAGAAGCGCCTCGATGCCAGCTCCGAAACCATCCTCGACTCGCTGCTGACCCTGATCAAGACGCGTGGGGACCAGGGCAATTTCAGCCGCGAAGTGGCGCAGCGCCTGATGGGCAAGGTGGCGTGATGGCGGAAGCGGCGCTCGATACGCTGCTTTCCACGCCGGGTGCAGGCGGTACCGCCGTCGCGCGGCGCGTGATCGGCTTCGTGCGCAATCTGCGCGACAACGGCTTCGCCATCGGCCTCGCCGAGGCGCGCGACGCCTTGCGCGCCGCAGCGGCGCTCGATCTTTCTTCACCTGCCCCGTTGCGCCTGGCGCTGAAACCGCTGCTCGCCACGCGGCGCGACGAGGCGCAGCGTTTCGACGATTTGTTCAACGCCTATTGGCTGCGGCGCGGGGTGAAGACCGCGACGGCTTCGCCCGGCAACCTAGCCGGCGAGCAGCCCGCCAAGCGCAACCCGGCCCAGGGCAATCTCCCGGGACAGCTCGCCGCCTTCGCCGACCGGGTCTCGCGCGAAACCGGCGCAGAAGAATCCGAGGCAGCTGCCGGCGACCTCCGCCGCGGCGGCGCCAGCCGCGCGGAAAGCCTCGCCCGCACCGATTTCCGCCATCTCGACGATCCCGCCAGCGCGGCGGAGGTCGAGGCGCTGGCCGAGCGCATGGCGCTCGCGCTGCGGCGGAGATTGCAGCGGCGGCGCAAGGCGGCGCAACGCGGCGACCGGCTCGATTTGCGCCGCATGCTCCATGCCAGCATTGCCCATGGCGGCGAACCGATCGAGATCTTCCGCAAGCGCGCGAAGCGCCGGCCGCTGCGCCCGGTGCTGCTGCTCGACGCCTCCGGCTCCATGGCACAGTACAGCGGCATGTTCCTGCGCTTCATGCTGGCGCTGTTGAAGCAGCTGCCCGAGGGCGAGGGCTATCTGTTCCACACGCGGCTGGTGGAGATCGGGCCGGTCCTGCGCGAGCGGCGCCGGGTGAAGGCGCTGGAGCGGCTGTCGCTGCTGGCCGAAGGCTGGGGCGGCGGCACCCGGATCGGTGCATGCCTCGCCGCCTTCGTGAAGCATCATGCCAAGCGGGCCCTGCGCGGCCGGGCGGCGCTGTTCATCCTCTCGGACGGCTACGATGCCGGCGAGCCGGCGGAACTCGCCAAGGCCATGGCGGCGCTGAAACGGCGGGCGCGGCGCATCGTCTGGCTCAATCCCCTGCTCGGCTGGCGCGACTATCAACCCGTGGCCGGCGGCATGGCCGCCGCTTTGCCCTTCATCGACGTCTTCGCGCCGGCCCATAATCTGGAAAGCCTTGCGGCCCTGGAGCCGCATCTGGCTAGGGCTTAGATCAAGAGAGGCTTGAGGAGATGCAAATGTCCAGCAGCGATGACGTGACCAGGCTGGCCGAGGAGTTGAAGGCGAAAGGCGAGCCCTTCGTGGTAGCGACCGTCGTGCGCACCCTCGCCTCCGTCGCCGCCAAGCCCGGCGCCAAGGCGATCCTCAGCGCCGACGGCCGCATGGCCGGCTGGGTGGGAGGCGGCTGCGCGCTCGGCGCCGTCAAGCAGGCCGCGCAACGCTGCCTGGAGGACGGCACCGCGCGGCTGATCAGCGTCATGCCCTTCGACCAGTTGAAGGCGCAAGGCCTGCGCCCCGGCGACAGCAAGGACGGAATCGAATTCGCCAAGAACATGTGCCCGTCGCGCGGCGTGGTCGACGTGTTCATCGAGCCGGTGCTGCCGCGCCCGCTCTTGATCCTGTGCGGCGCGACGCCGGTGGCCATCGCCATCGCCGACCTGGCGCCGCGCATCGGGCTGCAGGTCGCAGTCTGCGCGCCACATGCACAGCACGCGCTGTTCCCCGCCGGAACGCAGTTGCGCGACGGCTTCGATAGCGCGGCGGAGAGCCCGGCCGGCGGCTATGTTATCGTCGCCACCCAGGGTTCCGGGGACGACGCGGCGCTGAAGGCGGCGCTGCAATCCCCGGCGCGCTACGTCGCCTTCGTCGGCAGCCGCGCCAAGGTGGCCGCCCTGAAGGAACGGCTGGCGGAGGAAGGCATCGCGCCGGAACGCCTGGCCGATCTGCACGGTCCCGCCGGCCTCGCCATCGGCGCCGTGACGCCGGAGGAGATCGCCCTTTCGGTCCTGGCCGACGTGGTGAAGGCGCGGCGCAGCGGCGCGCACGGCAAGAGCAAGATGGAGGCGGCGTGATGGCCGAGGGAAGAGTCAATGGCATCGTCGCCGTGATCCTGGCGGCCGGCCTCTCCAGCCGCATGGCGCCGCAGAACAAGCTGCTGCTCGAGTTCGGCGGGGAAAAGCTGGTCCATCGCCTCGCCCGCGAAGCGCTGGCGAGCCAGGCGAAACAGGTCATCGTCGTCGTCGGTCACGACCGCTGGAACGTGCGCAAGGCGCTCGCCGATCTGCCGGTCACGCTGGTGGAGAACCCGGACTACACCGAGAGCCAGATGACCTCCGTGCGCGCCGGCGTGCTGGCGGCGCCGGAGGCGGACGGCTATCTCATCGTTCCCGGCGACATGCCGCTGCTCTGCGCCGCCGACTTCGACCGGCTGATCGCGCGTTTCACCGAGCTCGGCGGCGAGAAGGCGGTGGTGCCCTTCGACGCGACCGAGCGCGGCAACCCGATCGTCATTCCCGGCTGGAGCCGCGAGGAGATGTATCGCCGCGGCATCAATTTCGGCTGCCGCAACCTGCTGATCAACTATCCCGAGCTGGTCTCACCGCTGCAGACCGCCGAGCCGCAATACTTCCAGGATTGCGACACCGAGGAAGCCTATCGCGATCTGCTGGCCCTGTTCGAGACGCGCCAGCGCCTCGCCCGATCCGCCTGAAACACCGAAGAGCAAGACATGGAACTTACCGGAACCGAACGCATCCAGGCCCCGCGCGAAGCGGTCTGGCAGGCGCTGAACGACCCCGAGGTGCTGAAAGCCTGCATCCCCGGCTGCGAAAGCATCGAGATGCTGTCGCCGACCGAGATGAAGGCCCGCGTCGGCCTGCGCCTGGGTCCGATCAAGGCCAATTTCGAGGGCAAAGTGACGCTCTCCGACATCGACCCGCCCAACGGCTACACGATTTCCGGCGAAGGCTCCGGCGGGGCGGCCGGCGGCGCCAAGGGCAGCGCCCATGTGAAGCTGAGCGAAGAGGCCGGCGCCACCCTGCTCAGCTACACCGTCACCTCGCAGGTCTCGGGCAAGATCGCGCAATTGGGCTCGCGCCTCATCGAAGGCACGGCGCAGAAGCTGGCCGGCGATTTCTTCGGCAAGTTCAACGAACGAGTCAGTGCCGGAACGCCGGCGGAAGCGGCGGCCGTGGCGGCCGAGATCGAGACCTCGCCGGCTTTCCCGGGTGCGGCGCCGAAGCCGGCCGGCACCTCGCAATGGCTGTGGTTCCTCGGCGGCGCCGTCCTCATTGCGGCGCTGCTGATCTGGCTGGCGTTCAGGTAGCCGGCGCGTCCGCGATCGGATCGTATCTTACGCCGGTCAGATACAGCCCCTGGGGCGGCGCGGTCGGGCCGCCCTTGGTGCGGTCGCGCAGCTCCAGCGCGGCCTGCAGGTCGGCCTTGCTCCACTTGCCCTCGCCGACGAGACGCAGGGTGCCGACCATGTTGCGCACCTGGTGATGCAGGAAGGAGCGCGCCTCGGCGATGACGTGGATCTCCTCGCCGCACCGGCTCACGTCCAGCCGGGTCAGCGTCTTCACCGGCGATTGCGCCTGGCACAGGCTGGCGCGGAAGGTGGAGAAATCATGGCGGCCGACCAGCACCTGCGCGGCCTCGTGCATGGCCGCGGCATCGAGCGACGTGTTGACCAGCCAGGCGCGGCCCTCGTCCAGGGTCAGCGGCGCGCGGCGGTTGGCGATGCGGTAGAGATAGGCGCGGCCCGAGGCGCTGAAGCGCGCGTGGAAGTCCGGCGGCGCCACCTCCGCCGTCAGGATCGCCACCGGCCAGGGCTTCAAATGGAAATTGAGCGCGGCGGCGAGCTTGTCCGGCGCAAACTCCTTCTCGATGTCGCAATGCGCCACCTGCCCGGTCGCGTGCACGCCGGCATCGGTGCGCCCGGCGCCCTGCACGGTGACGGTCTCGGCGCAGGTCTTGAACACGGCATCCTCGATCGCCTGCTGCACCGACATGCCGTTGTCCTGGCGCTGCCAGCCGACGAAGGCGGAGCCCTCGTATTCCAGGGTGAGCTTGAAACGGGTCACCGGAACTGCGCGCCTTTCGGCACCGGAAAGCCGCGCAGCATCTCTTCCGCGCTCATCGCCCGCTTGCCCGCGCGCTTGACCAGGAGCAGGCGCAGCACGCCGCTACCACAGCCGATCGCCAGTTGATCGTCGAGCGTGACGCCGGGCGCGCCATGGAATCCAGTCATTACCTCGGCCGCCAGCACCACCAGGCGCTCGCCGTTGAGCTCGGTGAAGGCGCCCGGCGACGGCGCCAGGCCGCGGATCTGGCGGTCGATCTCGACGGCGTTTTTCGTCCAGTCGATCCGGCATTCCTCCTTGGTGATCTTCGCCGCATAGGTGACGCCCGTTGCCGGCTGCGGCTCCGGCTGGAAACCCTCCGGCAAGCGTTCCAATGCGGCGACGATCATCCGCTCACCCAAGGCGGCGAGTTCGTCATGCAGCGTGCCGGCATCCATGTCCGGGCCGATCGGCACCGCCTCCTGCATCAGCATCGGCCCGGTATCGAGCCCTGCCTCCATCTGCATGATGGTGATGCCGGTCTGCTGGTCGCCGGCCATGATCGCGCGCTGGATCGGCGCGGCCCCGCGCCAGCGCGGCAGCAGCGAGGCATGGATGTTGAGGCAGCCATAGCGCGGCGCGTCGAGGACCGCCTGCGGCAGGATCAGGCCATAGGCCGCGACCACCGCGACGTCGGCCTGCAGCGCCTGGAACACCGCGATCTCCTCCGGCGCTTTCAGGGAAACCGGCGTGCGCACCGGAATGCCGAGCTCTTCGGCCAGCGCGTGCACCGGGTTCGGCTGCACGCCCATGCCGCGGCCTTTCGGACGTGGGGGCTGGCTGTAGACGGCGAGGATGTCGTGGCCGACATCGGCCAGCGCCTTGAGAGCGACGGCGGCGAAACCGGGCGTGCCCATGAAAATGACGCGAAGCCTGGCCATATTCCCCCCGGAACGGCCGCGCTACATCGCGGCGTCGGCTGCGGCCTTTTTCATCTTCAACAGCTTGCGCAGGATGATGTTGCGCTTGAGCGAGGTCAGGTGATCGATGAACAGCACGCCGTCGAGATGGTCGATCTCGTGCTGCAGGCAGGTCGCCAGCAGCCCATCCGCCTCGATCTCGCGCGGCTTGTTGTGCTCATCGAGGTATCTTACCCGGCAGGAAGCCGGCCGCGCCACGTCGGCGTAGTGCTCCGGCACCGACAGGCAGCCCTCGTTATAGACCGCGTCGTCGTCGGAAACCCAGACGATCTCCGGATTGGCCAGGCGCAAAGGCTGCGCCTCCTCGCCCTCGCGCGCGATGTCGAGCACGATGACGCGCTTCAGCTGGCCGACCTGGGGTGCTGCCAAGCCTATGCCGGGCGCCTGGTACATCGTCTCCAGCATGTCGTCCATCAGCTTGCGGATCTCGGCATCGACCGCTTTCACGGGCGTCGAAATCTTCTTCAGCCGGGGATCGGGGGCAGTCAGGATGGGCAGCAGGGCCATAGTGTCTCCTCTGTGCTTTACCTAGGGTTTTGCGGCTGTATCGTCAAGCAAGCGCGGGCGCATACCAGCGCCGAGTCGGGAGCGGAAAGCCATGGAAGATCAAGGGATTGTCCTTTGGATTGCGGTGCTGGCGGCGATCCTAGCCCTGGGCGTGGCGGCGCTCGCCCTGCTGCGCCGGGGCGGCGCCCATGACGGCCAGCTGGTCGGTCGGCTGGACCAGCTGGCCACCCAGCAGGCCGCCGCCCAGAGCGCGCTGGCCGAGCGGCTGCAGGCGCAGGAGCGCGTGCTGGCCGCGAAGCTGGAGGAGCGCCTCACCCATCTTCAAGACAGGGTCGGCCAGACCCTGCAGGCCAATGCCGAGCAGGCGGGGCAGAGCCTCACCGATCTGCGCGAGCGCCTGGCTGTCATCGACGCGGCGCAGAGCAAGATCGTCGAGCTTTCCAGCCAAGTCGTCGACCTGCAGAACGTGCTCTCCAACAAGCAGGCGCGCGGCGCCTTCGGCGAGGTGCAGTTGCAGGACATCGTGCAATCCTCGCTCCCCGCCCAGAGCTACGAGTTCCAGGCGCCGCTCGGCGGCAAGCGCGTCGATTGCCTGCTGCGCCTGCCCAACCCGCCGGGCGCCATCGCCATCGACGCCAAGTTCCCGCTGGAGGCCTATCGCGCCCTGCGCGAGGCGGCGGACGAAGCGGCCACGCTCCAGGCGCGGCGCGACTTCGCCACCGCCATCAAGCTGCACGTGAAGGCGATCGCCGAGAAATACATCGTGCCGGGCGAAACGGCGGATTCGGCGCTGATGTTCCTGCCCTCCGAGGCGGTCTATGCCGAGCTGCACGCCAGCTTCCCGGAGCTGGTGGACGGCGCCGGCAAGGCGCGGGTGTGGATCGTCTCGCCCACCACCCTGATGGCGACGCTCACCACCATCCGCGCGGTGCTGAAGGACGTGCGGATGCGCGAGCAGGCGCATGTGATCCAGAAAAAGGTCGGCGAGCTGGGCCAGGACGTGAACCGTCTGGGCGACCGGGTCGACAAACTGCAGAGACATTTCGGCCAGGTGGTCGAGGACGTGCGCCAGGTCAGCATCTCGACCGACAAGATCGTCCAGAAGGCGACGGCTATCCGGGACGTCGAAATCGAAGCAAGTGACGGAAAAATAACGGAAATTCCTATATCGCCGGAATCGCCGCGCTTGAATTAACCCCGCTTCAACGCAGATATTGCGATGGTGCGGAGCGGATCGTTGGGCTTACGGCCTGGGCTCCAGGCCAATTCGGGGAGGGTCCTTTGGAATCGGTCGTGACGCCTTTCACCATCTTCGTCGTCGTCTTCGTCGTCCTGCTGCTGCTGGTCGTCGTCATGGCGGTCAAGTCGGTGCCGCAGGGCTATGAATGGACCGTCGAGCGCTTCGGCCGCTACACCGGGTCGCTGCGCCCCGGCCTTGGCTTCATCGTACCCTTCATCGACCGCGTCGGCGCCAAGATCAACATGATGGAATCGGTGCTCGACGTGCCGACCCAGGAAGTCATCACCAAGGACAACGCCATGGTCTCGGTCGACGGCGTGGTGTTCTACCAGGTGCTGGATGCTGCCAAGGCGGCTTATGAGGTGAACAACCTGGAGAACGCCATCCTCAACCTCACCATGACCAACATCCGCACCGTCATGGGCTCGATGGACCTGGACGAGCTGCTCTCCCAGCGCGACAAGATCAACGCCCAGCTGCTGCACGTGGTCGATGACGCGACCCAGCCCTGGGGCATCAAGGTGACGCGCATCGAGATCAAGGACATCGCCCCGCCGCGCGACCTGGTCGATTCCATGGCCCGCCAGATGAAGGCGGAGCGCGAGAAGCGCGCCCAGATCCTCGAAGCGGAGGGTGCCCGCGCCGCCGCCATCCTGCGCGCCGAGGGCGAGAAGCAATCGGCCATCCTGGAAGCCGAAGGCCAGCGGGAAGCCGCCTTCCGCGAAGCCGAGGCGCGCGAGCGCCTGGCCGAGGCCGAAGCCAAGGCGACGCAGATGGTCTCCGACGCCATCGCCAAGGGCAACGTGCAGGCGATCAACTACTTCCTCGGCACGAAATATGTCGACGCCCTGCGCCTGGTCGCCAGCGCGCCGAACCAGAAGATCATCATGATGCCGCTGGAGGCCGCCAATGTCATCGGCGCCCTGGGCGGCATCGCCGAGCTGGCCAAGGAGGCGATGGACAAGCGCAGCCCTGGCGGCGGCGGCAGCGTGCCCCGGACCTAAAAGCAAGCGAGACCGATCATGGACATCCTGACCTGGCTCGACGGCACGCAGTTCTGGCACTGGTGGATCCTGGCCGCGCTCCTCGCCGCCATCGAGATCGTCGCGCCGGGCGTGTTCTTCATCTGGATCGGCGCCGCCGCGGCGATCACCGGCCTCGTCGCCTTGGTGATCCCCGGCCTCGGCTGGGAGATCGAGGCCATCATCTTCGCCGTGCTGTCGGTGCTGACCGTCATCGGCTGGCGCAGCTACCAGAAGAAGTCCCACCTCGATCAGCCGACCTCGACCTTGAACCGCCGCGGCGAGCAGATGATCGGCCGCGTCGCGGTCCTGAGCGAGCCGATCGAAAACGGCCGCGGCAAGGCCAGGCTCGACGACACCGTCTGGCGGGTCGAGGGCCCCGATCTGCCCGCCGGCACCCGCATCACCGTGACGGGAATCGATGGCGCGATTCTGAAGGTCGAGGCGGCGAGCTAGGCCAGCAATGAGTTTCGCGGCCGGGACGGAGACACTCCAGGAGCAGTTCATCCGGTCCAATGGGCAATGGGTCGAAGTCGGCGGCCTGCTGGTCTGCCAGAGCTTTCTTCTCGACATCACCGCAGGCCAGTTCACCCTTCATTTCCTGCGCGGTGATCGCGCCACGCACGGCATCCGCGCCAAGGCGCGCGACGGCTCTATTGCCCTTTCGGAAGGAAGCGAGGCGCAAGCGGTCGACACTTGGTTTCAGCCGGAACTTCCCGATCAGGTCACGCATCGGTTCCACAGTCGCGGCGGCATTCGGTTCTGGAATGTCTACCGTGTCAACCATCCGGACGGCACCAGCACCATCGACATGTGGACTGGCAATGCGGGGATGGTGCTATTGGAATCCGCGCGGCAATGCCATGTGTATGGCTGCAGCCGTGGCACCGGCGACTTTGACCCCGCCAATCTCGTGATCGAGATTTCCTGGCAGGTGGATGGCGCCTAGGCCCGCTCCGCCCCGTAATACAGCGTCACCGTGTGCTTCGCCTCGGCGAAGAACAGCCAGCGTTCGGTGAGGGTGCCGAGCGCGTTGGACAGCACGGCCAGCACCAGCAGGATGATGGCGATGATGTCGGGCAGCAGCCAGGCGAGCAGCGCCAGGAGCGCCGGCACGCCGAAGCCGGCGATGAGGGCGATGGCGCGCAGCTTCTCCGCGTGCTTGCGGGCGATGCGGAAGCCCATCTCCTTCTGGAGGTAGTTCTCTTCGGTGTGGGGGGCGGCCAGCATCCGCACCCTGCCGATGCGGCCGAGGCCGGTGGCACTCTCCGCCGTCGCCGCATGGGCGCCGGCATCGAGGAAACGCCAGTAGCGCTGCTTGAGGAAGGCGGCGAGGCCGAGGCCGATCAGGGCGAAGTCATAGGCGCGCGGCTGCGACACCGGCGCCGCCTCGGCCCAGAGCGTCAGCCACAGGCCGCCGCTGGCGAGCGCCATCGCCAGATAGCCGGGCAGCGTCCAGCCATTGTTCCAGGCGCGGATCGGCTTCAGGCTGGCATAGATCATTGCGGTTGCGCAGATGGTGGCGATGGCTGCGAGCGCGGCCAGCAGACCCCACCAGCCCCAGACCTCGCCCAGGAACAGCCAGCCGATGGCATAGAGGCCCGCCGGCACGAAGGTGAACACCGCCAGCACGCCCTCACGCGACAGCCAGGACGAGCGCCATTGCGAGAAGGCTCGCCAGGCGCGTTCCGGCCTTCCCAGATGCAGGGTCGAGGAGACGAGGCCGCCGGCGATCATGCCGAGGCACCAGACGAAGGCGATCCAGCCCGAGGCCGCGTCTGGATGCAGCGCGCCGGTCCAGCCGAACAGGCCGAGCAGCGCCAGCATCGCATAGCCGCCGCCCGACGCGCTGGTGAAGAGGATGACGGAGAAGCCGGGGTGCATCCTACTTCTCCTGCCCCCCAACAAAGACATCCTCCCCCACTTGCGGGGGGAGGCAGCGGAGACTTGGCGAACGCAGTGAGCCTAGTCGTAGCCGGAAGGGGGGTAGCGCGCCTGCGGGCGCGCGTCGCCGGAGGCGACACTGGGTGAAGAATGCTGAAAGACTTGGCGCTGCATCACCCCCCTTCCCACCCTTCCCCCGCAAGGGGGGAAGGAGCACGCCGAGTGGGCGGAGAAACCTGGCGTTGCTATCGGTCATCGCGACAGCACGCGGTCGAGCCAGCGGAGCATCTTGTTGCCGGTCTCGTAGGTGGGCTCGGGCAGCGCCTTAGCGGCGACGCCGGTGCAGCCCTGCGTCTCGCGCTTCGGGCGCGGCGGCAGGTATTTGTTGGTGGCCTTGTAGCCCAGCTCCGGCATCAGATCGTAGCCGCCGCGCTCCGCCACCAGCTTGGAGACGCCGGACGCCGGATCGCCGAGATCGCCGAAATGCCGCGCGCCCACCGGACAGGTCGAGACGCAGGCCGGCACGCGCTCCACCTCTTCCAGCTTGTCGTTGTAGATGCGGTCGATGCAGAGCGTGCATTTCTTCATCACGCCCACATCCTCATCGAACTCGCGCGCGCCATAGGGGCAGGCCCAGGAGCAGAGCTTGCAGCCGATGCAGGCATCCTCGTTGACCAGCACGATGCCGTCCTCGCCGCGTTTGAAGGAGGCGCCGGTCGGGCAGACGGTGACGCAGGCGGGCTCGGCGCAATGCAGGCAGGATTTCGGGAAATGCACCGTGCGGCCGGCAGCGCCATCGCCCGCCTCGTAGGTGTGGACGCGGTTGAACCACACGCCCGAGGGCGCATCGCCCCAGGCCTCGAAATCGGTCAGCGGCGCCATGTGGCCGCCAGTGTTCCATTCCTTGCAATTGACCGCGCAGGCGTGGCAGCCGACGCAGATGTCGAGATCGATGACCAGGCCGAGGCGGCGCGGCGACGGATTGTCGGGAAGCGAGGTCATGTCCGCGCCCGCCCTTTCTTCGCGCGGAATGCCGCGCCATAGGCGGCGCCGTCCGGCGGCGCTGGCAGCGGCGGCACCAGGGCGGAGAATGCGGGCGCGGTTTCGCCCGCTTCATCCTCGGCGCATTTCACCAGCCGCACCTTGAGGTCGTACCAGGCCGCCTGCCCGGTGACGGGATCGATATTGGCGTAGCGATGGCCGTCCGGCTGCGGCGGCAGCAATTCCGAGATCACATGGTTGAGCAGGAATCCCTTCTGCGATTCCGGTGCGTCGGGCGACAGGTTCCAGGCGCCCTTGCGCTTGCCGATGGCGTTCCAGGTCCACACCGTGTCCGGATTGACGCCCTCCATCAGCTTCACTTCCGCCTTTACCCGCCCATGCGGGCTTTCGATCCACACCCAGTCGCCGTCGGCGAGGCCGTGCTTCTCCGCCGTCGCCCGCGCGACGAAGAGCGGATTGCGCGCCTGGATCTGCCGCAGCCAGGCATTCTGCGAGCCCCAGGAATGGTACATGTGCATCGGCCGCTGGGTCAGCGCATGCAGGCCGAAATCGGGCGCGGCTTGCGGCGCTTCCAGGGCACCCTCCGCGCCATGCGGCGGATACCAGCAGGGCAAGGGATCGAAGCCGGTCTTCACCCGCGCGCGCAGGTGATCGGGCGGCTGGCGCGTGCCGAAGCCTTCGGCCGCGAGCTGGAACTTGCGTAGCGGTTCGGAATAGATCTGCAGCACGATCTGCTGCGGCTTGTCGAGGAAGCCGCGCGGGATCGCCCAGTCGAAGAAGTCCCTGTTGGCGAAACGGTGGTAGCGGGCCGATTCCGGGATCTCGCCGCGCCAGAAGGCGCCGTTCTCGATGTAGCGGTCGAGCTGCCGGCGGTTCGGCTCGCCCTGCCCCTCGCGGTCCTCGTCATGGCCGCGCCAGCCGGCGAGCATGCCGATGCCCGGCCGCCTTTCGTGCCAGACGATGTAGTCCTTCAAGCCGCCGGGATAGAGCGCCTTGCCCTGGCCGTCGATCATGCCCGGCAGCTTCAGCCGCGCGCCGAGATCCAGCAGCACATCCTGGAACGGCCGGACGTCGCGGTCGGGGTTCAGGACCGGGCGGCGGATGGCGTCGGCGGCGGCGTCCGGATCGCTGATCGGCCGGTCGAGCAGCGAGATGCAATCCCAGCGCTCCAGATAGGTGGTATCGGGGAGCACCAGATCGGCATAGGCCACCATCTCCGAATAGAAGGCATCGGCATAGATGATGTGCGGAATCCTGTATTCGCCCGTCGCCGGGTCCTTGTCCGCCATCATGCGCATGGCGTCGCCGGCATTCATCGACGAGTTCCACGCCATGTTCGCCATGAACATGAAGAGCGTGTCGATCGGGTAGGGATCGCCCGCCCACGCGTTGTGGATGACCATGTGCATCAGGCCATGCACGGCGAGCGGCGCTTCCCAGCTGAACGCCTTGTCGATGCGGTGCGGCGTGCCGTCCGGATCAATCAAGAGGTCTTCCGGCGCGGTCGGGAAGCCGAGCGGCAATCCCTTCAACGGCTGCATCGGCCCCATCTGCGCCGCGGGCTTGGCCGGCGGCGGCGCCGCTTTCGGGAAAGGCGGCTTGTAGCGGAAGCCGCCGGGGCAGTCGATCGAGCCCAGCAGCATCTGCAACAGATGGATGGCACGGCAGGTCTGGAAGCCGTTGGCATGGGCGCTGATGCCGCGCATCGCGTGCATGGAGACCGGACGACCGACGATCTTGTCGTGCCGCCGCCCGGCCCAATCGGTCCAGGCGATCGGGAGCTCGATCTGCTGCTCGAACGCCGCCTCGGCCAGTTCGGCGGCGATGCGGCAGATGGTGTCGGCCGGAACGCCGATCTTCGCCGCGACGCGCTCCGCCGAGTATTCCTCGTCGAGATAGCGCGCCGCCATAAGCTCGAAGACGGGGCGGGCGTGCCTGCCATCCGGCAGCGTCACGGCACCGACGAGGCGCGGCGCCACATCGGCCTCCAGCGCGTTGCGTAGCGCGCCGCTTGCGTCGACGCAGAGCGGATTGCCGCCACCGTCGCGCGCGATCAGGCCGTGCTCGGCGCTGCCCGGCGCGTCGATCACCAGCCAGGGTGCGTTGGTGTAACGCACGAGGAAATCGAGATCGATGCGGTCCGCCTTCAGCAGCTCATGCACCAGCGCCAGCACGAACAGCCCGTCGGTGCCGGGGGTGATGCCGATCCATTCATCGGCGATGGCCGAATAGCCGGTGCGGATCGGATTGACCGAGACGAACTTGGCTTGGGCTTCTTCGGGGCGGTTCTTGAGCTGGCCGAGGCCGATCTTGATCGGGTTGCTGCCGTGATCCTCGGCCACGCCGAACATCAGGAAATAGCGCGTGCGCTCCCAATCCGGCTCGCCGAATTCCCAGAACGAGCCGCCGATGGTGTAGAGCCCGGCCGCCGCCATGTTGACCGAGCAGAAGCCGCCATGCGCGGCGTAATTGGGCGTGCCGAACTGCGCCGCCCACCACCCCGTGAGGGCCTGGCTCTGGTCGCGGCCGGTGAAGAAAGCGAGCTTCTTGGGATCGGTGGCGCGAATCCTGCCCAGCCACTCGGTCGCTAGGCTGAGCGCCTCGTCCCACTCGATCTCCTGGAATTCGCCCGACCCGCGCTCGCCGACGCGCTTCAGCGGCTTGCGGAGCCGCGAGGGCGCGTATTGCGTCATGATGCCGGCGGAGCCCTTGGCGCAGAGCACGCCCTTGTTCACCGGATGGTCGCGGTTGCCCTCGATGTAGCGGACCTTGCCGTCCTGCAGATGCACCTTGATGCCGCAGCGGCAGGCGCACATGTAGCAGGTCGTCGTCGCCACCTGGTCGTTGACCTGGGGCGACAGATCGACCGCCGGCTCATCCGCGCGCGTTGGCGGCGGGCTTTGCGGCTCCGCGATGTATCGGCGATCGGACATGCCCCGGGCCGCTGCCCCCTTCCCAGATATGCGGCGGCGCGGACGCCGATCAGTATTCCGAGAACACCTCGCGGAAGATCGCGTAGATCTCGTCGATGTCCCGCTTCTCGGCGATCAGCGCCGGCGCGCAGATGCCGGCATCGCCGGTGAACTTAATATGCAGGCCGCGGTTGAACAATCGCTTGGTGGCGTCGGTGCCGCGCAGGCCCGGCCGCTCCGCCGGTGCCAGGTCGATGCCGCAGAGCATGCCGTAGCCGCGGATGTCGGTCACCGCCTTGATATCCTTCAGCGCATACATGCGGTCGAGGAAATAGCCCGACATCTCCGCCGCGCGCTCGAACAGGCCCTCGCGCTCGTAGATGTCGAGCGCGGCGATGCCGGCGGCGCAGGCCGCCGGATGGGCCGAATAAGTGTAGCCGTGGAAGAATTCCACAGCGCCGTCGAGCGCCGCGCTGGTGATGGTGTGATAGATCTTCTCGCTGACCGCCACCGCGCCCATCGGCAGGGCGCCGTTGGTCAGCGCCTTGGCCATGGTGATCATGTCCGGCTGCACGCCGAAGCTCTGCGCCGCGAAGGCCTTGCCGGTGCGCCCGAACCCGCAGATGACCTCATCGAACACCAGCAGGATGCCGTGGCGGTCGCAGATCGCCCGCAGGCGCTCCAGATAGCCCTTGGGCGGCACCAGCACGCCGGTCGACCCGGCGATCGGCTCGACGAAGCAGGCGGCGATGGATTTCGGGCCATAGAGGTCGACGAAGCGCTGCAGATCGTCGGCCAGCTCGGCGCCCTTCTCCGGCTGCCCGCGGGTGAAGCGCGCCTCCGGCGACCAGGTGTGGCGCAAATGGGCGACGCCCGGCATCACCGCGCCGAAGGCCTCGCGGTTGCGGATCATGCCGCTCAAGGAGACGCCGCCGATATTGACGCCGTGATAGGCCCGCTCGCGGCTGACGAATCGGGTGCGCTGACCCTCGCCCTTGGCCACGTGATAGGCGAGCGCGATCTTCAGCGCGGTGTCGACCGATTCGGAGCCGGAATTGCAGAAGAACACGTAGTCGAGGTCGCCCGGCGTGATCTTCGCCACCTTGCGCGCCAGCTCGAAGCTGGCCGGATGGCCGAGCTGGAAATGCGGCGTGTAGTCGATCTCCTGCATCGAGGCGTGCACCGCCGCGGTGATCTCGGCGCGGCCATGGCCGGCGGCGCAGCAGAACAAGCCCGACGAGGCGTCGATCAGCTTGTCGCCCTGGTGGTTCCAGTAGTGCATGCCCTTGGCCTTGACCATCAGGCGGGGGGCCGCCTTGAAGTCGCGGTTGGCGGTGAAGGGCATCCAGTGGTTTTCGAGCGAATTCGCGGTGTATTGCATGGCTGCGTTTTCCTTGGCCGGCGAGGAGCGCCGTCTGGCCCCATCCTAGGGGGCCAGGGACGGGCCTAATAGGGACAGATTGGCCGAATCGAGCGGGTCAGAGCGCCGGCCGGCCGGTCATGCGGCCGCCTCTGCCTCCACCCGCTCGGCCAGGATGGCCGCGCGCTGGGCCCGGACGGTGCGCGCCTGTTCGCGGCGCTTCAACACCTCGTAGACCAGAGCGCCGACCAGCGAGATGCCGATGATGATGACCGCCAGTGCCGAAAGCGCCGGCGTGGTGCCCTGGCGCACCTCGCCCGCGAGCACGGTTACCAGGGTCTTGTCGGCGAGGATGGCGAAAGTGGTGGTGTTGTAGTTTTCGAAGGAGGAGAGGAAGGCGATGACCACCGCCGAGACGATGGCGGGCTTCAGGAACGGCAAGAGGATGTGCCAGAAGACCTGCGGATAGGAGGCGCCGAGATCGAGCGCCGCCTCTTCCTGCGCGCGGTCGAAGCGGGTCAGACGCGCCATGAAGATCAGCAGGCAATAGGCCGAGATGAAGCTGGATTGGCCGAAGACGGCGAGAATCATGCCGTCATAGAAGGTCGCCTTGGTGAACTCGGTGACGCTCAGCACGTCCTTCCAGAAGATCACCGTCGAGATGCCGATGATGACGCCGGGGGTCAGCAGCGGCGAGATGGTGACGAGGTAGTACAGGCTGCGCGCGCGGTGGTAAATCTGGCTCATGATGATCGAGGCGGCGAGGCCCGCCGGCACCGACAGCGCCACCACGCCGAGCCCGATGATGATGGAGTTCTGCAGGCCCTCCATCATCGCCCGGTGGTTCCACAGCTTGACGAACCAGTCGAGGGTGAATTCCTCGAACGGCCAGGCCTGCGGATAGGCGGGCGTGTTGAAGGCGGTGATGCCCATCACCATTAGCGGCCCGAACAGATAGAGGAAGAAGAGGAAGATGTAGAACCCGATCATCCCCCGCAGGACCCAGGCCGACTTCATTTGATCGTTTCCCCGAGCGAGACCTTGAACAATCGCAGCATCAGCATCACCAGCGCGATGCACGCGATCAGCAGGATGAACGAATAGGCAGCGCCCCGCGGCCAGTTGAAGGCCTGGAAGAAGAAGTTGTAGATGACCGAGGTGAACCACAGGGTCCGCGGACCGCCGAGGAACAATGGCGCCGCCAGCGACCCGGCGCAGAGCATGAACACCATGGTGCAGCCGGAGGCGATGCCCGGCTTGGCATAGGGAATGACCACGTCCCAGTGGATGCGCCACCAGGGCGCGCCGAGGTCGCGCGCCGCTTCGATCTGGTTCTTGTCCAGGCTCTCGATCGCGTTGTAGAGCGGAAAGATCATGATCAGCAGGTAGGCGTAGGACAAGCCGACATAGAGGCCCACGTTGTTGCCCAGGAAGTCGATCGGCGCGTCGGTCAGCCCGATTGCCATCAGCGCCTGATTGATCAGCCCTTTTGAGGCGAGCAGCAGGCGCAGCGAAAAGGCGCGCAGGATCTCGTTCACCCAATAGGGCACGATCAGCCCCAGCATCACCAGGCGAACCTTCTGCGCCGAACCCGCCTGCGCCATGTAATAGGCCAGCGGATAGCAGATGGCGAAGTTGAGCGCGGTGACCGCGATCGAGGCGACGATCGAAAAGACGAAGGCGCCCATATGGGTCACGTTCGTGCCGCCGGTCGGCAGGACGACGAGCGATTTGTACTGCGCCAGCGTCAGCACGTCCTCCGGCCCGCCGCGCTTCGGCGGCGGCAGGGTCGGGTGGAAGCTCTCGACCACCATGTAGAGATAGGGCAGTACCACCAGGAACAGGGTCCAGAACGCGACCAGCAGGATGAAGACGATGCCGAGCGTCGTGCCGTTGCGCTCGAAATAGCTCTTCCGCGTTGGATCTTGGGAACGCTGCGCCTCCCGCCGCGCCATCAGCCAGAAGATGGCGATGACGACGAACGGGACGATGAGGGCGACGAGGCGGCTACTCACGGGCAAGCTTCCCCTCGGGCAGCGCCAGGCCTAGCGCGGGGTCGTAGGAGATCGCCGCCGTCTCGCCCTGCTCCGGGATGCGGGTGGCGGCGTGGCGGCCCACGGTCACGGTGATGTCCTTCTTGCCTGCGCCTTCGAGGAAGACGTGTGTCATATTGCCTTCGAAGGCGACGCTCTTGACGGTGGAGGACAGCGTCGTTTCCGCGGCACCGGCGGCGAGCTGGAAGGATTCGGGGCGCACGAACAGGATCGCCCTGGCGCCCTGTTCCAAGCCGTGCGGGTTGCGGCCGAGCAGGCGTCCAAACTGCGTCTCGACCAGGGCGAAGGAGGGATCGGCCTGCACGACGGTTCCGGCAAAGGGATTGTTCTCGCCCACGAAGGAAGCGACGAAGGCGGTCGCCGGCTCGTCATAGACGGCCTTGCCGTCGCCGACCTGCTGGATCACGCCGTCGCTCATCACCGCGATGCGATCCGACATGGTCAGGGCCTCGCCCTGGTCGTGGGTGATGTAGATGAAGGTGATGCCGACCATGCGCTGGATCGTGCGCAGCTCGTTGCGCATGTGCTGGCGCAGCTTGAGATCGAGCGCCGAGAGCGGCTCGTCCAGCAGCAGCACCTTGGGCTGGACGCAGAGCGCGCGCGCGATGGCCACACGCTGCTTCTGGCCGCCGGACAATTCGCTCACCAGCTTGTTGCCCTGGCCTTTCAGCGCGATGAGTGCCAGCAGTTCGTCCGCCTTCTTCTGGCGGGTCGCCTTGTCGATGCCCTGGACGCGCAGGCCGTAGGTGATGTTCTCGGCCACGCTCATCAGCGGAAACAGCGCCAGGTTCTGGAAGATGAGCGCGGTCGGCCGCTTGTTCGGACCGATCCCGGCCATGTCCTTGCCGCCGATCCTGACCGCCCCCTCCGACGGGTTGAGGAAGCCGGAGACGGTGCGCAGGATCGTGGTCTTGCCGCAGCCCGAGGGACCGAGGAACGAAAAGAACTCGCCGCCCCGAATATCCAGGGTTGCGCTGTCGACAGCCGTGAAATCCCCGAAGCGGACCGTGACGTGGTCGAGTTCGACGCCCGCGCTCATTTGCCTAGCCCTGTCTGAACTTTTTGTAACGTTTTGTGGCGGTCAAGTTTCCATGCAAGACCCGGCAAGATCAAGCGGGATCAACCCTGTCGCCGGCTTGGCCCAGTTGGTTTCGCCCCGCTGGTTCGCCCTGATATGCCCCAGAAACACGTCAGCCCCGGCGAACCGGGGCTGACGGCATTTCCTGACCGGTTTTCGCCTAGGCGGCGGTGAACTGGTCGACGTATTGGCTGCGGATTTCCGCGTACCAGGCCGGCTCGGCCGGCCACGGCCAGACGTGATCGAGCGCATCGCCCGGGAAGGCCTCCTGGAAGTTCTTCTTGAAGGCTTCCGAGGTCAGCGCGTCGGCGCCAGTCACCACCGGGTTGTAGTTCGACCCGTCGGAGACCTGGGCCGAGACTTCCGGCGTGTGCAGGTAATTGATGAACTCGTAGACCTGGTCGAGGTTCTTCGCCGACTTCAGCAGCGACAACCCGTCGAGCCACACGATGGCGCCTTCCTTCGGCGCGGTGTAGTTGACCGGCTTGCCTTCCTTCTTCAGCGTGAGCGGCGGGCCGTCCCAGGTCTGGCCGATCCACACGTCGTTCTCCATCAGGCCCGACTTGGTGTTGTCGGCGGAGTCCCAGAACTGCTTCACCCAGGACTTGTGCTCGATGGCGAATTTCAGGATCGGATCCCACGCCTTCTTGAACGCGTCCACATCCTTGTAGCCGTCCTGCATGCGGTTGGACGGCCACTCGCCGGTGTAGTCCTTCCACAGGCCGATGCCGAGCAGGAAGGAATGGCCGCGGCCCTGCGTATGACCCTTCACATCGTCCTGCCACAGCGAGCCGAAGCTGAGGTTGTTCACATCTCCCGGATAGAGGTCGGTGCGATACGAAAGCGCTTCCGAGCCCCAGCAATGCGGCAGGTGATAGAGGCCGTCTTCCCAGGTCCACAGGCTCTTCGAGTTGCCGATCATCGAGGGGACCAGCGCCGACATGTTCTTGAGCTTGTTGGTGTCGAACGGCGCGAGGACCTGGAGGTCCTTGTATTGCGGCGCGCGGTTGGCGGTCGGCTGGCAGAGATCGAAACCCTCACCGCCGGTCGCCTGCAGCTTGTTCAACTGCTCCTCGTTCTGCGAAAACGGAGTCTGGTTGACCTTGATGCCGGTCGCCTTCTCGAAATTCGGGATCACCGGATCCGGGAATTCATCCGACCACATCAGCAGGCTGAGCTCGCCCGAGGACGAGAAGGCGTCCTTCACGATCATCGGGCTCGACACGGCAACCGCACCTGCGGCCGCAGCACCCTTCAGCATGGTGCGGCGGTTGAAGCTACGCGCGGAGAGCAGCAATTGCCGCGTGCGCGCCTGGTCCTTCGTCAGTTTCGTCATGGTACCTCCCTCGACGTGTTGGCCCGGCGGCCGATGGGCCGGCCGGCGTTTCGGGAGTAGGCGCTGAGACACCAGGCAGAGACGAGTTTCGGTCCGCTCCCCGGCCTGATCTGCAACGCTCCGCCGCCTCTCCCCGAACCTTCATGCCACGGCCGAGCGTAATTGAAGTGCCGGAGACCGGCAACTTAGTTCACCAATGTTTCACACGAGTGTTATAGTGAGTTTTTCTTGTGGCATGGGCCTTCGCGCCACGCCGGAACGTCGCCGGCAGCGGGCAAAATAGGGCCAGAGCGGGAGAAACTCTTGGGCCACCCGTCGCGCACCTTTCTGTTCCATCTGGAGCCGGACAAGACCACCACGCTGCAGGCGCAGCTGCGCCGGATGCTGGTCTCGGCGATCCTGGACGGGCAGATTCCGCCCGGGAGCCCGCTGCCCTCGTGCCGCGCGCTGGCGCAATCGCTGAAAATCGCCAGGAATACGGTCGTTCTCGCCTACCAGGACCTAGTCGAGGAGGGCTTCCTCATCTCACGCCAGCGCAGCGGTTTCTTCGCCAATCCCGAGATCCTGACCGGGCGAGTGCGCGGACAGGATGGCGCCCCCGCCGTGGCGCTTTCGGGCGCGGCCGGGCGTGCAACCAAGGCGCCGGATTGGTCGCGGCGGTTCCGCCTGCACCCGAGCGCGCAAAGGAATATTGTCAAGCCCGCCAACTGGCAGGACTACCCCTACCCCTTCATCTACGGCCAGGTCGACCAGGGCCTGTTCCCCCTCGCCGCCTGGCGGGAATGCTCGCGCCAGGCGCTGAGCGTGACCGCGGTGCGCGACTGGTCCAAGGACCGCTTCGCCGAGGACGACCCGGCGCTGATCGAGCAGCTGCGCACGCGGGTGCTGCCGCGGCGGGGCATCCGGGTCGGCGCGGACGAGATCCTGGTCACGGTCGGCGCGCAGAACGCGCTCTATCTGCTGGCGAGCCTGCTGTTCGATCGCGAGACCACCTTCGGCATCGAGAATCCCGGTTATACCGACGCGCGCAACATCGCCAGCCTCCATGCCGGCAAGGTGCTCGGCATCGGCGTCGACGACCAGGGCATGGTGCTCTCGTCCGAGCTCGATTCCTGCGACTACGTCTATGTGACGCCGAGCCACCAATTCCCGACCACCGTGACGATGTCACTGGAGCGCCGGCAGGCGCTGCTGGAGCGCGCCGCTGCCTCCGATTTCGTGGTCATCGAGGACGATTACGAAAGTGAGCTGGCGCATCAGGGTTCGCCGCAGCCGGCGCTGAAATCGCTCGACCGCGGCGACCGGGTGATCTTCATCTCCTCGCTGTCGAAGACCCTGGCGCCGGGTCTGCGCATGGGCTTCATGGTGGGGCCGGCGGCGCTGATCAAGGAGGCGCGCGCCTTGCGCCGGCTGATGATCCGCCACCCGGCCGCCAACAACCAGCGCACCATCGCCATGTTCCTGGCCGACGGCCACCACGACGCGCTGCTGCGCCGGCTGTGCAACGTCTATCGCGAGCGGCTGGCGGCGGCGGTGACCGCGATGGTCAAACATTTGCCGGAATTCAGCGTCAACCTCACGGCCGGCGGCACGGCCCTCTGGGTGCGCGGGCCGAAGCAGATCGACATGGCGGCCGTCGGTGCCGCGGCGATGAAGCGGGGGGTGGTCATTGAGCCTGGCGCCGTGCATTTCATGGACCAGCCGGGGCCGGCGAACTTCTTCCGCCTCGGCGTCTCCTCCATTCCCACCGAGAAGATCGAGCCCGGCATCAAGCTGCTGGCCGAGACGGTGCGCGAGCAGATGAAGCGCGGTTAGAACGCGCACAAACTTCGCCGCCTCTCATTCGTCACCCCGGCCACCGCGCCGGGGTCCATGTCAACATCGCGCCAAGCCCGACCATGGACCCCGGATCAAGTCCGGGGTGACGGTCTGTGTTACGGCCGAAGACGCGACAGTCTGGCCCAACCGGGCATCAGGGGTTGGGTCTGTAAAGGATCGTGGGAAACGAGGATATTCGGCATGATCTGAGCATCGATTCGCAGGTGTTTGGACCGGCCGTTCTTTTGTCGGCAGGTTGTGGGGGAAAGGCCATGGATCGCGAGACGGGCGAACGGATCATCAAGACGCTCCAGGCGATGACACCGGCCATCGACGAGCTCGACACGCTCAGCCACCGAATCATGGACCAGGAAGAAAGACGTGCGTATCGTCGCAAGCTCGCGGAGCTCCTGTCGCTGGTGGGTTACGACCTGCTGATGCCGGTGGTGAAGCAGTTTCCTGATTTGGACCCCGACCGCCCCGCCCGCTTGCGGGATGGGGCCTGAGCCCAATCCACCAATGACCCAGCGCATCCTCGTCCTCAATGCCGGATCCTCCAGCGTCAAGTTCGCGACCTTCGCATTGCGCGGGGACGCCGACCCGGCGCTGGAATTGAAAGGCCAGGTCTCCGGCATCGGCCAGGGCACGACGAAACTCAGCGCCGCAGACGCGACGGGCAGGAAGCTCGATTGGGGGAGCGCCGCGTCGCTCGCCACCCATGACGACGCGCTGCGCCTGCTGATCGACCGGCTGGAGATCGCGGCGCGGCGGCAGGATTGGATCGGTGCCGGCCATCGCGTGGTGCATGGCGGCACCGCATTCTCCGCGCCGCTCCGCATCGACGCGGCGGCGATCGAGAAGCTGGCCGCGCTCATTCCCCTGGCGCCGCTGCACCAGCCGCACAATGTCGCGCCCATCCGTGCGCTGCACAGCCTGCTGCCCGAGCTGCCGCAGGTGGCCTGCTTCGACACCGCCTTCCACACGACGCAGCCCGACCTCGCCGTGCGCTTTCCGCTGCCCGAGGAATACTGGCGCCGGGGCTTGCGGCGCTATGGCTTCCACGGCCTCTCCTATGAGGCGATCCTGCATGCCCTGCCCAAGGTCGCGGGCGGCATTCCTTCCCGACTCGTCGTCGCCCATCTCGGCAACGGCGCCAGCATGGCGGCGATCCGCGACGGCACATGCGTCGCCTCGACCATGGGTTTCTCGACCCTCGACGGGCTGATGATGGGCACGCGGCCGGGCGCCATCGATCCCGGCCTGCTGCTGCATCTGCTGCGCGAGGGGATGAGCGCCGAACGCCTGGAGCGCCTGCTCTATCACGAGAGCGGGCTGCAGGGTGTCTCCGGCCTCACCGCCGACATGAAGACGCTGCTGGAAAGCGGCGACGAGAAGGCAAAGCTGGCGATCGCGCTCTATTGCTACCGCGCCCAGCGCGAGCTCGGCTCATTGGCGGCGGCACTCGGCGGCATCGACGCGCTGGTCTTCACCGGCGGCGTGGGCGAGAACGCGGCGCCCATCCGCGCGAAGATCTGCGAGGGCGCCGCCTGGCTCGGCCTCGATTTCGACGCCGCGGCCAATGGCAAGGCCGGGCCGCGCATCTCGGCCGCCGGGTCGCGCGTCGCGGCATGGATCGTCTTCACCGACGAGGAACTGACCATCGCGCGCCACACGCGCCGGCTGCTCTCCGCCTAGCCGGCGAGCGTCAGCACCGCCTTGCCGATGCCGAGGGCCGCCAGCGCGATCAGGATGATCAGTACCCAGCGCCGGAACGCCTCCTGGTTCATGTGGCGGAAGCCATGCGCGCCGATCCAGATGCCGACCAGCAAAGCGGGGATCCACACGATGAACTGCACGAAGCTCTGCTGCGTGACGATGCCCTGGGTGGTGAAATAGGCAACGCCCAGCAGGTCGGTGTACAGGAAGAAGAAGATGACCGAGGCGCGGCCGATGGCGGCGGCGGCCGGCGTCGAGAAGAAGAACAGCACCACCGGCGGCCCGCCGATGCCGAAGGCGCCGTTGAGCACGCCCGAGGCGATTCCGGTGCCTGTGGTGGCGCCCGGGCCTGGCGTGCGCTTCAGCCGGAATCCCTGCAGCATCATGATCGCCGTGCCGATGACGAAGAGGCCGAGCACGATCTGCGTCTGCGCCTCCGGCGCGTTGATCAGCACATAGGCGCCGAAGGGCAGCCCGGCGACATAGCCCAGCATCAGCCAGCGCAGCGACTTCCAGTCGATCTCGCGCCAGATGCCGGGGATGAGGTTGAGCGAGGCGGCGATCTCCAGGAGGAAGATCGAGGGCACGATCTGCGACACGGGGAGGATCAGCGACAGCGCGGTGACCGAGAGCAGCGAGAAGCCGAAGCCCGAAAACCCACGCACGATGGCGGCCAGGAAAATCGCCGCGCTGGTCAGCGCCAGGATCTCCGGCTCGTCCTGCAGCGCGGAGATGAGATCGGCAAGCATGCATTCCCCCGGTGGTCAGTCCCCGGCTGCCAATCTAGGGGGCAGTGCGACGCTTCACCAACGTCTTTTCATTGGGCCAGCACGAAGAAGCCTCTCCCTCCATCCGTCATCCCGGCCGAGCAACGAGAGCGCCGGGATCCACCGTGCAGTCGCAAGAACTGCCATCACTTGGCACTGCCCTTGCCACGGATGGGTAGACCCCGGCGCAAGGCCGGGGTGACGATTGAGTTTATGGCATCCACATACGGAAAAGAGGCCGGCGAGTTGCCTCGCCGGCCGTCCATCCGATGCCATCGAGTCGGAGCTAGAACGTGATCCGCACCTTGTAGCTGAGCTTGGCGCTGCCTTCCGCGGGGACCTGGATTTGCCATTCGGCGGTCGAGGAATCGGGCGCGCTGTGCTTGGCCGATTCCTCGAGGATCTTCCACTGCCCCGGCATGAACTCGCGGAGCGTCACGGTGACCGGCTCAGGCTTCGCGTTCTTCACCTCGATCTCGTAGGCGTTCTCGTAGACGTTGTCGGAGATGCGCTCATAGGTGACCTGCTTGCCGCGCGCGGTCACGTCGAAGGCGCGGCCGAGGACCAGGTCGACCTCCTCGTTCTTCGGCGTGTGATCGATGTGATCCTCGCCGACGAAGATCGCGTCGCCGTCGCTGTCGGCCTTGTAGACGCGGACCACGCCGGCCGGCAGCGGCAGGCCGAGATGCGAGGCGTCGTCGTTCTGGAACTTCATCCGCACTTCGGCGTTGACCCGCTCGGTCTCGCCGACCTTGACGGAGAAATTGCCGCCCAGCTGCGCGACGTTCACCAGCAGATATTGCTTGGCGACCGGGATCTGCATCGCGGAGAGCAGCGCCACCTGCTTGGTCTGGTTCTCCTTCAGCGTGGTCGGGCGGTCGAGGCTGTAGAGGTGGTATTCGAACGCCGCTTCCTGCGTCATCTTTTGGCGCGGCATGGCGTCTGCGGCGGCCATCTCCTGCAGCATCGGCATCGGTGGGGCCGGCTGGTACTGGTTCACGTCGCCCGCCACCAGCTGCAGCTTGGCATCCTCATAGGCGATGCCGCTCATGTTGGTGAGGGTGACCCAGCCGTTGAGGTTGACGCTCTTCTCGTCGGCGGAGAGCTCGGCCACGTAATCGGCCGACCAGGACAGGCCGCGCGTCAGATAGGAGAGATCGACCGGCACCTCGCCGGCCTGGTCGCTCGCCACCTTCACCACCAACGTGGGCCGCTCGCGCAGATTGGCCGGCACCGTGCTGTAGACCAGGCGGCCCGGCGGCGTCACCTCGATGCGGTCGCCGATCTTCAGCACCACCTGGCCCTCGGCCACCGACAGCACAATCGCGTCCTCGGTGGTGTCGGCGCCGGTTTCCGGATTGGTGCGCACGACACGGATGGTCTGGCCGACGGATTTCTCCAGCAGCTTCTGCGGCGTCAGCAGGTCGAAATCGAAATTCTGCTCGACGATGTCGAGCGCGGCGCCGCGGCCCGTCAGCAGCGCCGTCTCCGGCCGGATGCCGGCGCTGACCTCGATGAAGGCGAGGTCGTTTTCGCCCTGCGCCAGGGTCACGTTGCGCGAATCGCGGATCAGCGCCAGGTCGCTGTTGTAGATGGTGACCGCGATGGCGGTCTGCCTGTCGGCGCCGATTGGCGTCTCGGCGAAGGCGGAACCGGCCAGAAGGGCCGCGGCCGCGACGCCCGAGAAAAGGGCGGAACGGGCGAGAAGGATGGAACGCATGAAATATCCCTGTCAGTTGTGGACCGGCGCCAATCGGTATTTGAGGCGGCGCCGGCGCGGGTTCAGGATCGCCGGGAAAATGCGGCGAGACAATGGCGCCAGTATGACGCGAATCACAGGCCGGCTCAAATATTGGTGATCGACGACGCCGTCAGGGCGTGGCGGGCACGCGGGTCGTGTCGCCCAGTGGCAGCAGCACCCGCATGCAGGTGCCGGCGCCGACCTCGCTTTCCGCCACCAGGCGCCCGCCATGGCGCTCGCAGATGCGCCGCGCGATGGCGAGTCCGAGGCCGGTGCCTTCCGGGTTGCGGCTGCGGTGATCGGCGACCTGGTGGAACGGCTCGAACACCTTTTCCAGCTGCTCGCGCGGGATGCCGATGCCGTTGTCGCGCACCGCGATTTCCAGCTCCCCGCCGGCCACCTTCACGCCGACCTGGACGCGGCCGCCGCGCGCGGTGAACTTCACCGCATTGGCCAGCAGGTTGACGATTACCTGGCGCATACGGCGGCGGTCGACCATCACCGCCGGTGCGTCGGGCGCGATGTCGGAGACCAGCGCGATGCCGTTGTTCGCCGCGCGGTGGCGAACCAGCAGCAGCGAATCGGCGACCAGGGCCGCCGGCTGCACCCATTCGAATTTGTGGATCTCCGCGCCTGCCTCGATGCGTGACAGATCGAGGATTTCGTCGATGATGGCGAGCAGGTGCTGGCCGCTGCCGTGGATGTCGGCGGCATAGAGCGCGTAGCGGTCCGGCGCCTCGCCGAACAGGCGGTTGGCGATGATCTCGGAGAAACCGATGATGGCGTTGAGCGGCGTGCGCAGCTCATGGCTCATCGTCGCCAGGAACTGCGACTTCGCCAGGTTGGCGGCTTCCGCGGCGCGCTTGGCCGCGAACAGTTCCGCCTCGGCGCGGTGGCGCTGGGTCACGTCGCGCAGCACGATGGAATAGCTGAGCGTCTCGCCCGCGCCGGTCTTGGTGATCGAGGCCTCGGCGGGGAATTCCTCGCCGTTCTTGCGCAGGCCGAAGACGGCGCTGCGCTCCGACATCAGGCGGCTCGGCCGGCTGCCGGACGCGAACCCGTTCACATGCGCCTGGTGCCCCTTGCGGAAGCGCTGCGGCATCAGCGTCTCGATGTGCCGGCCGATCATTTCCTCGGCGCTGTAGCCGAAGATGGCCTCGGCGCCGCGATTGATTCCGGCGATGACCATGTGCCGGTTGACCGTCAGGATGGCCTCGCTGCTGATCTCCATCAGCGCGGCCAGCCGGCGCCGCAGCATGTCGATCTCCAGCGCCTGGGCCGAGGCCTCGCGCTCGAGCAGGATCGCGCGCGCCGTGCCGCGCGGCGCCGGCACGAAGACCAGATTGCAGTCGACCGGGCGGGCCAGCATGAGCCGGCAGGCGACCTCCGCCGCGACGCGCCGGTCGCAGGAGGTCGCCAGCGCCGTCTGCACGGCATCGCGGTCGACCGGATCGAGCAGCGGCAGCAGCGCGGGCGGCTCGGCCGCGGGCGCGCCTCCCGCCAGCGCGCGCCAGGCCGCATTGGCGCCGAGCACCGCGCCCGAGGCGGCCAAATGCAGCTCCGGCGTGCGGAGTTCTTCGTCCGTGCGCGTGGGAGCGCCGGTTCGGTCGCTGGTGGATCGCGTGAGAATGCTCATGCCTGCCTAATGCGCTTCAGCGCCGCTGCCCCGCTTGCGCTGGCCCCGGTTATCAGTTGCTCTGAACATGCGGTGCGAATCGTAAATAAAACTGAAACCAGCTCGGTCTGCCGGCAAGGATGCCTGTCCTACCGGCGTCAGACCGCCTGGCGCGCCTGCAGCGCCTGAATGAGCGTGCCGTCATCGAGATAGTCGAGTTCGCCGCCCACCGGCACGCCATGGGCGAGACGCGAGACGGCGACACCGAAGGGTTGCAGCCGATCGCTGAGGAAATGCGCCGTCGTCTGCCCGTCGACGGTGGCGCCGAGCGCCAGCACCACCTCCTTCACGCCGCCCTCTTTCCCAATGCCGGCCTCGAGGCGGCGGAACAGCGGCTTCAGGTTGAGCTGCTCCGGGCCGATCCCGTCGAGCGCCGAGAGCACGCCGCCCAGCACGTGGTAGCGGCCGCGGAACGCAGCCGTGCGGTCGAGCGCCCAGAGATCGGCCACGTCGGCGACCACGCAGAGGATGCTGGCGTCGCGGCGCGGATCGGTGCAGATGCCGCAGGGATCGGCGGCGTCGAGATTGCCGCATTGGCTGCAGCTGCGCACATGCTCCGCCGCGTCCTTGAGCGCGTCGATGAGCGGCAGCAGCGCCGATTCCTTGCGCTTGATCAGGGCCAGCGCCGCGCGCCGCGCCGAGCGCGGCCCCAATCCCGGCAGGCGCGCCAGGACCTGGATCAGGCGGTCGATTTCGGGTGCGGCCATTGCGGAGAGATCGGCCGGGGATCAGAACGGCAGCTTGAAGCCCGGCGGCAGCTGCAGCCCGCCGGTCAGCTTGGCCATCTGGTCGGCCATCTGCGCGTCGGCCTTGGCCTTGGCGTCCTTGGCGGCGGCGACGATCAGGTCTTCCAGCACCTCGACATCCTCCGGCGTGGCCAGCTTGGGATCGATCTTCACCTTGCGTACCTCGCCCTTGCCGCTGACGGTGACGGAAACCAGGCCGCCGCCGGACTGGCCGGCGACTTCGATCTGCTCCAGGGCGCTCTGCATCTCGGCCATCTTCGATTGCATCTCCTGCGCCTGCTTCAGCATCTGGCTCAGATTCTTCATGACGGATCCTCATCCATGATCTCGGGCAGGTCGGCATTGCCGGCCTCGGCGGCGGCCTCCGGTGCGTCCGCCGCGGCGGCGTCCTGGCCCGCCAGATCGCGCACCTCGTCGATGGTGGCGCCGGGGAAGGCCGCCAGCACCGCTTTCACCAGTGGATGCTGCGCCGCCTCGGCGCGCTGCGATTCGGCCAGCGCCGCCGCCTGCTGCTTCAGGGTCGGCGCGCCGGCATGTCCGGAGACGCTGACCAGCCAGCGCTTGCCCGTCCACTCGTTGAGTGCGGCCGCGACGCGCGTCGCCAGGTTGCTCGGCGCCTTGTCGCTGGGGCGGAAATCGATGCGGCCCACCTCGAACTGCACCAGATGCACGTCGGATTGCAGATGCGCCGCCAGGATCGGCTCGCGCTTGGCCTGGAACAGCGCCACGACTTCGCCGAAGCTTTGCGGCTGCGGCGCCGCGAGAGCCTGCGTCACCGGCTGTGGCGAAGCCTGCGGGGCCAGCTGCGATTGCGGCTGCATCCGCGGCGCGGCAGCCAGGCTCGTGCCGCCATTGCCCAGGTTGCCGCTTCCCGGACGCGGCACGGATGGCGCCGCGATGCTGCCGCCCTCGGCCAGGCGGCGCACCAGGTCGGCGGGGTCGGGCAGGTTCGCCGCGTGCATCAGGCGGATCAGAACCATCTCCGCCGCCGCCAGTGGCTGCGGCGCCGCCTGCACTTCGCTCAAACCCTTGAGCAGCATCTGCCAGATCCGCGCCAGCACCGGTAGCGACAGATCGGGAATGGTCTTGGCGCCCCAGGCGCGCTCGGCTTCCGGCGTCGCCGGGTCTTTCAAGGGATCGGGCGTGATCTTGGCCCGCGTCAGCCAGTGGGTCAGCTCCAGCATGTCCTGCAGCACGATCGCTGGATCGGCGCCGGCCTGGTGCATGGTCTGCAGGCGTCCCAGCGCTTCCGCCGCCTTGCCCTTCAAGACGTCGTCATAGAGATCGATCAACTGCGTGCGGTCGGCGAGGCCGAGCATGTCGCGCACCTGCGCCTCGTCGATCTCGCCATGCGACAAGGCGATCGCCTGGTCGAGCAGCGAGAGGCCGTCGCGGGCCGAGCCGTCGGCCGCCCGCGCGATCATCGCGGCGGCGCCCGGCGTCACCCTGGCTTTCTCGGCCTCGGCGATCTTGAGGAAATAGGCGGCGAGTTCCTCCGCCGCGATGCGCCTGAGGTCGAAGCGCTGGCAGCGCGACAGCACCGTCACCGGCACCTTGCGGATTTCCGTGGTGGCGAAGATGAACTTCACGTGTTCCGGCGGCTCTTCCAGCGTCTTCAGCAAGGCGTTGAAGGCCTTCTCCGACAGCATGTGGACTTCGTCGACGATGTAGACCTTGTAGCGCGCGCTGACCGGGCGGTAGCGCACGCCGTCGATCAATTCGCGGATGTCGTCGATGCCGGTGCGGCTGGCGGCGTCCATCTCGATGACGTCGACATGGCGGTCCTCGGCGATGGCGCGGCAATGCTCGCAGACTCCACACGGCGAGGCGGTCGGGCCGCCGGTGCCGTCCGGGCCGATGCAATTGAAGCAGCGCGCCAGGATGCGCGCCGTCGTCGTCTTGCCCACGCCGCGCACGCCGGTCAGCATGAAGCCATGCGCCAGGCGCCCTTGCGCGATCGCGTTGGTGAGGGTGCGGACCAGGGCTTCCTGCCCGATCAGGGCGGTGAAATCGCGCGGCCGGTATTTGCGGGCGAGGACGCGGTAGCCCTCCGCCCCGGCCCTGCCGTCGGCGGCGTCAGCCGATGGAGCGCGTGGCGGTGCTGCGTCTGCCATATTTCCCTGAAAGGCGCCTACGGCGCGCCGGTGGGCTCTCTCGGAATTCGGGTGGGAGGCTGGCAGCGACCCGGGCAAAACTCGTTACGGCTGCTTCCTTCCGGACCTGACCGGGTTGGCGAGACACCCGTCCGCACCAACCTCCCGAGGGCACTATATCAGGCCTGGCAAGGCCGATTGCAACTGGATTCCGGGGCGCCTTGGAAGGTCGCTGACCTACGGCATTCGCAGCAATTCCTGGCGGATGATGGAGCCGTCCTTGGCTTCCATCTGCGAGGCGACCAGGACCCCGGCTTCGTCGTACCAGACCTCGCGGCTGAACTCGCCGCTGAACACGAAGTGGCGCGCCTGGACGGTGCCGATCGGCAAGGTGATCTGTTCCAATCCGGCCTCGGTGACGCGGGTCTCGCGCTCGCGGCCCTTCACCGTCTCGAGCACGGCGGAATGGCCGGTGGCGGCGGAATTCCACAGCGTGGAGGGAATCAGGTAGCCGGGCAGGTCGCGCCGCTTGTCTTCATAGGTCCCGACCAGCCGGTCGCCCTCGCGCTGCAGCCGCACGTCGCGATTGTCGCCGTCGTCATTGGCCAGCGAACGCAGCTCCATGAGCTGCCCGTTCACCCATTTCTCTTCGATGCGCTGGGTGAAGTCATAGATGGTGAGGCCGAGGAGAGTGATGTTGATGCGGACCTGCGTGACCACCGAAAGATCGCCGCCACGGCGCTCGAAATCGGCGCGCTGCTCGCCCACCACCTCGCCGTTGCGGGTGACCTGGTAGACATAGGTGCCGCTCTTTGCCGTCTCCGGCGACAAGGCCGCGGCAAGCGCCGGGGCCAGCACCAGGGTCGACAGCATTGCGGCGAGGGCGAAGGGACGCAGGATCACGCGGCGCAGACGGCGGCAGGAATTGTTGACTGACGAGGTTAAGCGTAGCATCACCTACTCCGTAGACTGCTTCGTTTCACCAGCATCAAGCGCGGCCGATGATTCATACTTCCGGCTTCCCTGTCAATTTCTACACCACCGGCGCATGGGACCGCGCCGTGGAGAAGCGCGGCGATCTGGAATGGTTCCAGGCGGCTTTGTGCAATCCCACCACCCGGCTGCACGTGGTGTGGCAAGGACGCACCTTGGTGCGGCACGAAGATCACGCCGTGTTGAGCCTGCTGGATGCGGCGGCTTTCAATGACTTGATCGCATTGGCGCGTTCCGTCGTGCTGCTCGGCTGTGACGCGGAAGCCGCGCATATCGCCATCGACCTGTCGCCGCAGCCGGAAAGCGTCGTGACAAGTCTGGGACAAGCGATCGACCTGCGCAGCATCGGCCCGCTGCTGCCGCCGCGCGAGGCCTCGCTCTCGGCGCTCGCCCGCGGCATGGCCTATTGGCATGAGCGCCATGTCTTCTGCGGCGTCTGCGGCGCGCCGACCTTAAGCGAGCAGGCGGGCTATCAGCGCCGCTGCAGCAATGCGCACTGCAAGGCGCTGTTCTTTCCGCGCATCGACCCGGCGGTGATCATGCGCATCGAGTACAAGGACCGCATCCTGCTCGGCCGCCAGGCGAGCTGGGCGCCGGGCATGCATTCGGTGCTGGCGGGTTTCGTCGAGCCCGGCGAATCGCTCGAGGACACGGTGCGGCGCGAAACCTTCGAGGAGGTCGGCATCCATGTCGGCTCGGTGCGCTATTTCGCCTCGCAGCCCTGGCCGTTCCCGTCCTCGCTCATGGTCGGCTTCGTCGCCGAGGCGCTCGACGACAAGCTGCATCTCAACCGCGAGGAGATCGACTCCGCCGCCTGGTTCACCCGCGAGCAGCTGATCAACTCGCCCGAAGACGACACCTTCAAGCTGTCACGCAAGGATTCCATCTCGCGCGCGCTGGTCAACGACTGGATCGCGCAGGGCGCTTAGGGCGCGCGCACTTTCACAATCCACTCTGACTCGTCATCCCAAGGCTTGGCCTTGGGATCCACGAGTTTGTTTCCGACAACTCGGTCTTGCTCTTCGAAACTCGTGGATGCCAGGGCCAAGCCCTGGCATGACGATCGAGTCTTGCTGAGACGACGTTGCCTACTTCTGCCCGGCGCGGAACGCACTCGCCGGATAGACGCCGAGGATGCGCACCTCGCGCGAGAAGAAGCTGAGTTCTTCCAGCGCCAGGCGCACGGAGCGCTGGTCGGGATGGCCCTCGATGTCGGCGTAGAACTGCGCCACGGTGAAATTGCCGTCGAGGATGTAGCTTTCCAGCTTGGTGATGTTGACGCCGTTGGTGGCGAAGCCGCCCAGCGCCTTGTAGAGCGCGGCGGGCACCGAGCGGACGCGGAACACGAAGCTGGTCACCACCGGGCCCTTGGCCGGATCGGGGTCGATCGGCTCGCGCGCCATCACCACCATGCGCGTGGTGTTGTGCTCGGCATCCTCGATGTCGGTCGCCAGCACCTGCAGGCCGTAGATCTCCGCGGCCAGCGCCGAGGCGATGGCCGCGGCGGTCTTGTCGTCCTGCTGCGCCAGTTCGGCGGCCGAGCCGGCGGTGTCGGCGCGGACGATCGCTTTCAGGCCGTGCTGCTTGATGAAGTTGCGGCATTGCGACAGCGCCTGGACGTGGCTCGACACGGTCTTGAGCCCGGCGAGCGTCGCGCCCTTCAGGCCCAGCAGGCAGTGGTTCACCCGCTGGAAATGCTCGCCGACGATGTGCAGGCCGGATTCGGGCATCAGGTGATGGATGTCGGCGACGCGGCCGGCGAGCGAGTTCTCGATCGGGATCATGGCCAGCCGCGCGTCGCCGTTGCGCACGGCGGCGAAGGCGTCCTCGAAGCTCGCGCAGGGCAGCGTCTGCATCTCGGGAAACGCCGCGCGGCAGGCGAGGTCGGAATAGGCGCCGGGCAGGCCCTGGAAGGCGATGGTCTGGTCGGATTTGCTGGCCACGAAAAGGTCCGCCGCTTCGCGATTACCGGGCAGTCTGCGCCAGGATGGTGCGCGCCCGCTCGAGTTCGGCGGGAGTATCGACACCGAGCGGGACGGTGTCAACGAGCGCCACGTCGATGCGCATGCCCGCCTCCAGCGCGCGCAGCTGCTCGAGCTTCTCGCGCCGCTCCAGCAACCCCGGTGGCAGCGCCACGAAGCGCGCCAGCGCCGCGCGGCGATAGGCGTAGAGCCCGACATGGTGATAATGCGGGCCGTCATTCGCCGGCACCGTGGCGCGGCTGAAATAGAGCGCGCGCGCCACTTGCCTGCCCTGCGCCGGATCGAACGGCGCCACCGCCTTCACCACGTTGGGGTCGGTGCGTTCGCTTTCGCGCGTGATCTCCACCGCCAGCGTGGCGATGTCGACCGCGGCGTCCTCCAGCGGGTCGAGCACGCGGCGGATCATGGCCGGGGCGATGGTCGGCAAATCGCCCTGCAGGTTCACCACGGCGTCGTGCCGCCCGGCGGGGTCGACCTTGCCCAGCGCCTCGAAGATGCGGTCCGAGCCGGACGGATGGCCCGGGTCGGTCAGCACCGCCTGGCCGCCCGCCTTGGTCACCGCCTCGGCGATCTCCGGTTCGGCGGCGGCGACGCAGACCGGGCCGATCCCCGCCTCCATGGCCCGGCGCCAGACCTGGACGATCATCGGCGCGCCGCAGATCTCGGCCAAAGGCTTGCCCGGCAGGCGGACCGATTGCATGCGGGCCGGGATCAGGATGATGGGGGATCGGGGTCGGGACATCGGGCCTCGCGGCGGGAGGGTGCCGGACGCGGCCGGCACGGGAGTTCAAGCTAGTGGTTTTGCCAGCCGGAACGGCCGCCGGCGACCCCGACTCGCAGGCGCGACATTATGCCGCTTAATGAGCATTGGCAAAACGCGACAACAAGCGGGAATGAAAGGCGAAATCCCGGCCGTTTGGGGGTGCGGCAAGACCCCAGGCCGGATTGGACAGGGGCGCGCAAAGCCGTTAAATTCGCGCCCGATTTGCCGCGTCCCTGGGTCGCACCCCGGGCCACGCGGATGGGGAGAAGTTCGCCGGCGCAACCTGGATGTTCCTGTGGGGCCTACCTGCCTCCGCGCGATCCGGGCGCTTTTGGATTGAAGGGTTCGTGATGTCGTCATTGGAAGGCAACAAGATTGCCGCCGCCATCCTGGTGGGTGGCATGATCACGCTCAGCGTGGGGATCGCCACCGATTTCATCTTCCCGGCGCATCACGCCGTGGAAGCCGCGCAGGAAGGCGGCGCCGAACCGGCCGCCCCCAAGGGTCCCGCGCCGGTCGAGCCGGTGCTCGGCCTGATCGCCGCCGCCGACGTCGCCAAGGGCGAGACCGTGGCGAAGAAATGCGTCTCCTGCCACGACTTCACCAGCGCCAATGCCAACAAGGTCGGCCCCGGCCTCTACGGCGTGGTCGGCCGGGTTTCCGGGACGCATGAAGGCTTCGCCTATTCCGAGCCGATGAAGGCCCATGCCAAGGCCTGGACCTTCGAGGAGCTCAACCATTTCCTTGCCAGTCCGAAGGGCTACATCCCCGGCACCAAGATGACCTTCGCCGGTCTGCCCAACGTGCAGGACCGCGCCGCCTTGTTCGCCTGGCTGCGCAGCCAGGCGGCGAGCCCGGCGCCGCTGCCGACGCCGGACGAGATCGCCGCCGAAGACGCCGCCTTCAAGGCGGCCGCACCGGCCGAGGGCGAAGCGGCACCCGCCGAGGCTGCGCCCGCTGAAGCGGCTCCGGCTGAGGCCGCGCCTGCGGAAGCTGCTCCGGCCGAAGGTGCGGCGGCACCCGCGGCGCCAGCCGGCGAAGCCAATGCCATCGCCATGATCGCCACCGCCGACCCGGCCGCCGGTGCCAAAGTCTCCAGCAAGTGCAAGGCCTGTCACGACTTCACCCAGGGCGGCAAGGACAAGGTCGGCCCCAACCTCTGGGGCATCATCGGCGCGCCGCACGCGCATTCGGCGACCTTCGCCTATTCCGATGTGATGAAGGGGATGGCCGGCAAGCCCTGGACCTTCGAGGACCTCGACACTTTCCTGACCAGCCCGAAGGCCTACGCGCCCGGCACCAAGATGAGCTTCCCCGGCCTGAAGAAGCCGGAAGAGCGCGCGGCGCTGCTGCGCTGGCTGCGCGACCAGAGCGATTCGCCCGCGGCACTGCCGCAGTAAGCGGCGGCACGGCGTGGGCGAACAGATCGAGTCCTTTATCGCGCTGGCGAACCGGCTGGCCGATGCCAGCCGGCCGATCCTGCGCTCCTATTACCGGCGCAAGCTCGACATCGACATCAAGTCCGACGCCTCCCCCGTCACCCAGGCCGACCGCGAGGCCGAGGCGGCGATCCGCAAGCTGATCGCCGCGCGCTTCCCCGACCACGGCATCTTCGGCGAGGAATTCGGCAAGGAGCGCGCCGACGCCGAATATGTCTGGGTGCTCGACCCCCTGGACGGCACGCGAGCCTTCGTCACCGGGCGGCCGACCTTCGGCACCCTCATCGCGCTGATCCGCAACGGTCAGCCGCTACTCGGCGTCATCGACATGCCGGTGCTGGGCGATCGCTGGGTCGGCGCCGTCGGCCGCCCGACCACGCTCAACGGCGAGCCTGTCCGCGCCCGCGCCTGCCCGAGCCTTGCCAAGGCCTATCTCTCCGCCTCGATCCCGCTGATGTTCGACACGGCTGAAAAGAAGGCCCGTTTCGACGCCGTATCGGCCCAGGCCCTTTCCACCACCTTCGGCGGCGATTGCTACCAGTACGGCATGGTGGCGACCGGCTTTCTCGATCTTGTGATCGAGTGCTCGCTGGTCGAATACGACTACCTGGCGCTGACCCCGATCCTCGAGGGTGCGGGCGGCCGGATCACCGATTGGCGCGGCAATGCGCTGCGGCTCGGCTCCGACGACCGGGTCATCGCCAGCGGCGACGCCCGGGTGCATGCCGAGGCGCTGAAGATCCTGCAGGCGTGAGGCCTGCAGTTTCCGCCTTTTTTACAGCGACATATCTGAACTAGACTGCGCTCGGCTCTCTATAAAGGTCGGAGGATACCGATCCATGGCTTTGCGTTCCTGGTTACGATTGGCGCTGCTTGCCGCCCTGGCCGCGTTTCCCGCTTTGCCGGCCAGCGCCCAGGAAGGGGTCAAACTGCACGCCCTGACCCTCGGCGACGCGCCGAAATACGGCGCGGATTTCAGGCATCTCGACTACGTCAACCCGGACGCGCCGAAGGGCGGCCGGATCAATCTCGGCGCCACCGGGACCTATGACAGCTTCAACCAGTTCATCGTCAAGGGAACGCCGGCGGGCCTGCCCGGCCTTTACGACACGCTCACCACGTCGCCCGACGACGACCTGATGACCGAATACGGCCTGCTCGCCGAGAGCATGGAGGTGGCCGAAGACAAGTCGTGGGTCATTTTCAACCTCCGCCCCGAGGCGCGCTGGCACGACGGCCAGCCGGTCACTGCGGATGACGTGGTCTTCACCTTCAACATCCTCATGGAGAAGGGCAACCCGGTCTATCGCTACTATTACGCCGATGTCGAGAAGGTGGAGAAACTGGCCGAGCGCCGGGTCAAGTTCCAGTTCAAGCATGGCGGCAATCGCGAACTGCCGGTGATCATGGGCCAGCTCGGCATCCTGCCGAAGCATTGGTGGGAGGGACGCAAGTTCGAAGACGTGCTGCTGGAGCCGCCATTGGGCAGCGGTCCATACAAGCTCGGCAAGTTCGAACTCGGCCGCTCCTTCACCATGGTGCGGGTGGAGGATTACTGGGGCCAGAATCTGCCGATCAACATCGGCACCGACAATTACGGCGAGGTCCGCTACAACTATTACCAGGATCCTGAGATCCAGCTGGAAGCCTTCAAGGCCGGGGCGATCGATCTGCGCAGCGAGAATTCCGCCAAGCGCTGGGCCACGCAGTACGAGTTCCCCGCCGTCAAGGACGGAAGGGTGAAGAAGGAAAAGATCGATCACCAGAACCCGGTGGGCGTCCAGGGATTCGTCTACAACATCCGCAAGCCGATCTTCCAGGATCCACGGGTGCGTGAAGCGATCGGCTATGCGTTCGACTTCGAATGGTCGAACAAGGCGCTGTTCTACGGCCAGTATTTCCGGACCCGCTCCTATTTCCAGAACTCGGAGATGGAGGCCAAGGGCCTGCCCTCGCCGGAAGAGCTCGAGGTCCTCGATCCGCTCAAGGACCAGATTCCGCCGGAGGTTTTTACCGCCGAATACAATCCGCCGGTCAGCGACGGCTCGGGCAATCCTCGCGACGGTCTGGCCAAGGCGGCGGCGCTTCTGGACGCCGCCGGCTGGAAGGTGGAGAACGGCAAGCGCATGAAGGACGGCCGGCAGCTGACCTTCGAGTTGCTGGACGATGATCCGAACACAGATCGCCTGGTGCTGCCCTTCCTGCGGAACCTGGAAAAAATCGGCGTCACCGGTACATTGCGGGTGGTCGATTCCGCGCAGTACCAGGCACGCATCGAAACCTTCGACTTCGACATGACCACGAAGATCTGGGGCCAGTCGAATTCGCCGGGCAACGAGCAGCGCGAATTCTGGGGCTCGCATGCCGCGGACACGCCGGGCAGCGACAACCTCATCGGCATAAAGAACCCGGCTATCGACAAGCTGATCGACGAGATCGTCAAGGCTCCGACGCGCGAGGCGCTGATCGTGCGCTGCCGTGCCCTCGACCGCGTGCTGCAATGGAACCACTACATCATTCCGCAGTTCAGCCTGGCCGCGTTCCGCATCGCCTATTGGGACAAGTTCGGCATGCCCGAGAAGCGGCCCGATCCGCTCTACGGCTACGGCGGCGCGGCCTGGTGGATTGATCCGGCGAAGGAAGCTGCTCTGCAGGGGCGCAAGAATGTAGAGGCGCAGACGGCGGAAACGACGCCTCCTGCCGAAGCGATCTCCCCCGCGGAAACACCGGCCGCGGCTTCCGAGACGGCACCGGCCGCGACCGCCCCTGCCGATCGCGGCCAATCCCCGTTGATCTATGCCGGCTTCGCCGTCGTCGCCGTCATCGTGGCCTATCTGCTCGGCCGGCGACGCGGCAAGAGTTCATGATCCCCGTGGACCGACGACCGGCATGATCGCCTATATCATCAGACGCCTGCTGCTGATCATTCCCACGTTGTTCGGCATCATGGTGCTGAACTTCGTCATCGTTCAATTCGCGCCGGGCGGCCCGGTCGAGCGGACTATCGCCGAACTCAAGGGCACCGCCGTCTCTGTGACCGCGCCGATCGTCGGGGCCGAATCCGATCTCGGCGCCAATGCCCCCGACGCGGCCGGCGGCGGCGCGGGTGCCGAGAGCGCCTATCGAGGCGCGCGCGGCCTCGACCCCTCCATCATCAAGGAGATCGAGCGCATGTACGGCTTCGACAAGCCGGCGCATGAGCGCTTCTGGATGATGATGAAGGACTACGCCACCTTCAATTTCGGCGAGAGCTTCTTCAAGGGCCGCCCGGTCGTCGACCTGGTGATCGAGAAACTCCCGGTGTCGATTTCCCTCGGCCTGTGGACGACGATGATCGTCTACCTGGTCTGCATTCCCCTCGGCATCGCCAAGGCGGTGCGCGACGGGACCGAGTTTGACGTTTGGACCAGTATCGTCATCATCGTCACAAGCGCCATCCCCGGCTACCTCTTCGCCGTGCTGCTCATCGTCCTCTTCGCGGGCGGCAGCTTCGTGCAATGGTTCCCGCTGCAGCATCTGACGTCGAACGACTGGGATATGATGAGCTGGCCGGAGAAGATCGCGGATTACTTCTGGCATCTCGCCCTGCCGCTGACCGCCATGCTGATCGGATCTTTCGCCAGCCTGACGCTCCTCACGAAGAACTCGTTCCTCGACCAGATCAACCAGCAATACGTCACCACCGCGCGCGCCAAGGGCCTGACCGAGCGGCGCGTGCTCTACGGCCATGTATTTCGCAACGCCATGCTGATCGTCATCGCCGGATTCCCCGGCGCTTTTATCAGCATCCTGTTCACCGGGTCTCTGCTGATCGAAATCATCTTCAATCTCGATGGACTCGGCTATCTCGGCTACGAGGCGGTGATCGCGCGCGACTATCCAATCATGTTCGCCACCCTCTATGTCTTCACGCTGATCGGCCTGCTGACGCAGCTGGTAAGCGACCTGATGTACACGGTGGTCGATCCGCGCATCGATTTCGAGGCGCGGACATGAGCGCCGTCGCCACCGTCGCATCTAGGCCGCTCCGGCCACGGCTCTTCGGCCTGCGGGTGACGCCGCTGACCTTGCGGCGCTGGGCCGCCTTCAAGGCGAACCGGCGCGGCTATGTTTCGGCGATCATCTTCCTCGCCCTATTCGGGATCAGCCTGTTCGCCGAACTGCTCGCCAATGACCGGCCGATCTTGGTCCAGTACGAGGACAGCTACTATTTTCCGATCTTCCGGGACTATCCCGAGACCACTTTCGGCGGCACATTCGAAACCACGGCGGACTATCGGGACCCCTATGTCCGGCAACTGATCGCCGATAAGGGCTGGGCGATCTGGCCGCCAATCCCGTTCAGCTATCGGACGGCGGTGACAGATCTGGCCGGACCGGCGCCGACGCCGCCGGACGCGATCAACTGGCTCGGCACCGATGACAAGGCACGCGACGTCTTCGCCCGCATCATCTACGGCTTCCGCATTTCCGTGCTTTTCGGCCTGGTCCTGACCGTGGTCAGCACCGTCATCGGCGTCATCGCCGGCGCGGTGCAGGGTTTCTATGGCGGTTGGGTCGACCTGTTGTTCCAGCGGTTCCTGGAGGTCTGGGGCGGCCTGCCCTTTCTCTACGTGCTGCTGATCCTTTCCAGCGTCATTGTGCCCGGCTTCTGGACCCTGCTCGGCATCATGCTGCTGGTGAGCTGGACCTGGCCGGTCGGCGTCGTGCGCGCCGAATTCCTTCGCACGCGCAATTTCGAGTATGTGCGCGCCGCCAAGGGCCTCGGCATGAGCGATTGGCGCATCATGACCAAGCACATCCTGCCCAATGCTCTGGTCGCCACGCTGACCTTCCTGCCCTTCACCTTGAGCGGGTCTGTCACGACGCTTACGGCGCTGGATTTCCTCGGCTTCGGCTTGCCGCCGGGCTCGCCCTCGCTCGGCGAACTGCTGCAGCAGGGCAAGGAGAACCTGCAGGCCCCCTGGCTCGGCACCACGGGCTTCATCGTCATCGGCACCATGCTGACCCTGCTGGTCTTCACCGGCGAGGCGATCCGCGACGCCTTCGATCCGCGGAAGACAATCGCATGAGTGGCGAGTCGTTGCCCCTGCTCCAGGTCGAGAATCTCTCCGTCGCCTTCCGTGGCCGGGTGGTGGCGGAGAATGTCAGCTTCGCGATCGAGCGCGGCGAGACCCAGGCGCTGGTCGGCGAATCTGGCTCCGGCAAGTCGGTCACCGCGCTCTCCATCCTGAAGCTGCTGCCCTATCCGGCGGCGAGCCATCCGTCGGGACGCATCCTGTTCAAGGGCGAGGATCTGCTGCAGGCCCCGCCAGAGCGGCTGCGCCAGGTGCGCGGCGGCAACATCGCCATGATCTTCCAGGAGCCGATGACCAGCCTCAATCCGCTGCACCGGGTCGAGCGCCAGCTGGTCGAGACGCTCACGCTGCATCGCCAGCTGTCGCGCGACGCGGCGCGCAAGGAGGCACTGGAGCTGCTCCGCCTGGTGCAGATCCGCGACGCGGAGAAGCGCCTCTCCGCCTTCCCGCACGAGCTTTCCGGCGGCCAGCGCCAGCGCGTGATGATCGCCATGGCGCTTGCCAACAAGCCCGACCTGTTGATCGCCGACGAGCCGACCACCGCCGTCGACGTCACCATCCAGGCGCAGATCCTGAAGCTGCTGCGCGAGCTGCAGGCCGAGCTCGGCATGGCGATCCTGCTCATCAGCCACGACCTCGCGCTCGTGCGCAAGATGGCGCGCGAGGTGGCGGTGATGCAGCAGGGCAAGGTCGTCGAGCAGAAGCTGACCGAGGACCTGTTCCGCAATCCCGAGCATCCCTATACACGCCAGCTGCTGGCGGCGCAGCCGAAGCCGAAAACCAACGGCGCCCAGATCGGCGGCGAGCTGATCGCGGCCGACGACCTCAAGGTCTGGTTCCCGATCAAGAAGGGCCTGCTGCGCCGGGTCGTCGATCATGTGAAGGCGGTGGACGGCGTCTCGGTCGATATCCGCGCCGGCGAGACGGTCGGCATCGTCGGCGAATCGGGTTCGGGCAAGACCACCCTGGCGCTGGGTCTGATGCGCCTCGTCGACTCGCAGGGGCCGATCGTCTTCATGGGCCGTCATATCGAAACGCTGAAGCGCGCCGAGCTGCGGCCGATCCGCCGCGAGATGCAGATCGTGTTCCAGGACCCCTATGGCTCGCTGTCGCCGCGCCTCTCGGTCGGCGAGATCGTCGCCGAGGGGCTGGAGGTCCACGACCTGGCCAAGGACGAGGACGAACGGGATGCCGCCGTGGTGGAGGCGCTGCAGGAGGTCGGCCTCGATCCCGAGACGCGCCACCGCTACCCGCACGAATTCTCCGGCGGCCAGCGCCAGCGCATCGCCATCGCCCGCGCCCTGATCCTCAAGCCCAAGCTGATCCTGCTGGACGAGCCGACCTCGGCGCTCGACATGTCGGTGCAGGCGCAGATCGTCGACCTGCTGCGCGACCTGCAGAAGAAGCACGGCTTCACCTATCTCTTCATCAGCCACGATCTGCGCGTGGTGCGGGCGATGAGCGACCGGGTGATCGTCATGCGCAACGGCAAGGTGGTGGAAGCCGGCCCGACCGAGCGGATCTTCCAGCAGCCGGAGGCGGACTACACCAAGGCCCTGCTCGACGCCGCGCTTAACCTCGAAGTCAGCCATCTGGACGCGATCCGGCAATGAAACCCGTCCTGCTGTTCGTCGGCGGCGAAGACCTCGAAGCCTCCTGGACGGCGGCCTTCGCAGAGCTGGCGCCGGAGGTCGCGTTCCGCTTCCATCGGCCGGGCGTGGACCTCTCCGACGTGCACTATTGCCTGGCCTGGAAGGCGATGCCCGATCTGTGGCCCCGGCTGACGGCGCTCAAGGCGGTGTTCTGCCGCGGCGCCGGAGTCGACCGGCTGCTGGCCGACCCGAGCCTGCCGCGCGACCTCCCGCTGGTGCGCATGGTGGAGCCGGAGCTCACCCGCGGCATGGTCGAATACGTGCTGTGGCAGTGCCTGTTCCATCACCGCCGCGTCTGGGAGCTGGAGGCGGCGCAAAGCTGCGCCGCCTGGCGGCCGCATGTCTATCCGGCGCCCTGGGACCGCACCATCGGCATCATGGGCCTGGGCGAACTGGGCGCCGCTGCGGCGGCCAAGCTGGTCGAGTTCGGCTTCAAGGTGAAGGGCTGGAGCCGCAGCCCGAAATCCTTGCCCCAGGTCGCCTGCTTCGCCGGCCGCGATCAGTTGCCCGCCTTCCTCGCCGGCACCGAGATCCTTGTCTGCCTCCTGCCGCTGACGCCGGAGACGCATGGCATCCTCAATGCCGAACTGTTCGCGCAACTGCCGAAGGGCGCCAGCCTGATCAACGCCGCGCGCGGCGGGCACCTGGTCGAGGCGGATCTGCCACCGGCCATGGCATCGGGCCAGATCGGCGCCGCCACGCTCGATGTCTTCGCCACCGAGCCGCTGCCCGAGGATCATCCGTTCTGGGCGCAGGAGCGGCTCTACATCACCCCGCACAACGCCAGCGACACCGACCCGCGTTCCGGCGCCTGGCGCGTCGCCAGGCAGATTGCGCGCTGCGAAGCGGGTGAGCCCCTGGAAGATGTGGTTGATCGAGCGCGCGGATATTGATCTCTGGTCGAGCCCTCCCCCGTTCCGGGGGAGGGGAAGCCGAGCTCAGCGGCGGCGGCGTGTCACCCGTTTCACCGGGCGCACGCGCGGGGCGGGTTTCGGCGCGATGATGGCGCGCCCGGCGCCCTTCTTCGGCCGCGACCAGGCTTCGACGAAGGCATAGAGCGCGCGCAGGCCCAGCGCCTCGCCGCCTTCCGGCCTGCCGGGGCGGTCGCGGGTGTTCCAGCCCATGGTGTCGATATGCACCCACGGCGTGCCGGGATCGATGAATTCCTGCAGATAGAGCGCCGCGGTGATGGCCCCGGCATAGGAGCCGTCGCTGACGTTGTTGATGTCGGCCACCTTGCTGTCCAGCATGCGGCGATAGGCCTTGTGCAGCGGCAGGCGCCAGAACGGGTCGTCCTCGGTGCGGCCGTGACGCAGCAGCGCCTCGGCCACGTCGTCGTCGTTGCAGAACAAGGCCGGCAGATCCGGCCCCAGCGCCACCCGCGCCGAGCCGGTCAGGGTCGCCGCGTCGATGATGAGGTCCGGCTTGTCGCTGTTGGCCTCGGCCAGCGCATCGCACAGGATGATGCGGCCTTCCGCATCGGTGTTGCCCACTTCGACCGTGATGCCCTTGCGGGTGCGGATCACGTCCAGCGGCCGATAGGCGTTGCCGGCGACGGCATTGTCCACCGCCGGAATCAACAGGCGCAGCCGCACTTTCAGGCCCGCCGCCATGATCATCCGCGCCAGCGCCAGCATCAGCGCGGCCCCGCCCATGTCCTTCTTCATCAGCAGCATGCCGGAGGCTGATTTGAGGTCGAGCCCGCCGCTGTCGAAACACACGCCCTTGCCGACCAGGGTCAGACGCGGGCCGCTCTTGCCCCAGCTGAGGTCGATCAGCCGCGGCGGCCGCGTCGAGGCGCGGCCGACGGTGTGGATCGCGGGATAGTTCCGCGCCAGCAAATCGTCGCCGGCGATCACGCTGCACTTCGCCTTGTAGGCCTTGGCCACCGACTTCACCGCCTCGGCCAGCTGCGCCGGCCCCATGTCCTCCGCCGGGGTGTTGATGAGGTCGCGGGCCAGCGCATAGGCCGCGACCACGCGCTTGACGGCGTCGCGGTCGACATCCTGCGGCCAGACCAGCCTGGCAAGCTCGTCCGCCTGCTTGTCGGTCGGCTTCTTGTAGCGGCGGAAGCGGTAGCCGCCGATCGCCCAGGCGAAGGCCATCGCGGCCGCGTCGCTGGGGCTGGTGCTTTCGGCGATGCGATAGGCGCCCTTGGGCAGCGCCGCCGGCAAGGCCGCCGCCGACCAGCGGTCGATGCCGTCCTCCAGGCCCACCAGCACCCGCGCAAGGCCGCCCGCGGGATCCGGTACCAGGCAGATGCTCCCGGGCTTGGCGGCGAAGCCGCTGCCCCGCACCCATTGGGCGGTGGCGGCCGGCTGGCGCTTCAGCCAATCCTCGAGCCGCTGGGCCCGCAACAAGACAATCTCGACGGCGTCGGCGGCGCGGTCGATGAGGTGGTCCAACAAGACGAATCTCCCCACTGCAAAAGGTCGCCAAAGAGCGAAATGGCGGCGGATTGTAGCGGCGCTTTGGCCGGCTTCCTAGGGCGTCGGGAGTTGCTTATGGTAGGCCGGAAACCGCAGCAAGAAGGCATCATGACCGACCTCACGCTCGTCATCGGCAACAAGAACTATTCCAGCTGGTCCCTGCGGCCCTGGCTGGCCCTGAAACAGACCGGACAATCCTTTCGCGAGGAGCTGGTGGTGCTGCGCCAGCCCGATACCAAAGCGCGCATCCTCGCCCACTCGGCCGCCGGCAAGGTGCCGGTCCTGAAGCACGGTGCGATTGTCGTCTGGGAGAGCCTGGCGATCTGCGAATACCTGTCCGATACCTTCCCGGCGGCGCGGCTGTGGCCGGCGGATTCCGCCGCCCGCGCCCATGCCCGCGCCATCAGCAACGAGATGCATGCCGGCTTCGCCGAGCTGCGCAAGAACATGCCGATGGACATCCGCGGCGATCGCCGGCCCGACTCGCGCGCCCACCTGGTGCAGGGCGAGGTCGAGCGCATCTGCCAGATCTGGCGCGAGGCGCGCCAGCGCTTCGGATCCAGGGCGGAGGGCGCGTTCCTCTATGGCGCGTTCACCATCGCCGACGCCATGTTCGCGCCGGTGGCGACGCGCTTCCGCACCTACGGCGTCGCGCTCGATGACGTCTGCCAACGCTACCTGGAGGCGGTGCTCGACTGGCCGGCCTTCCGGGAATGGGAGGCGGCGGCGCGGGCGGAGACGCAGGCCATCGATTTCGAGATCTTCCGACAGCCGCGCTGAAACCATGGGTCGCGCCGGATCATGAGCCCGCCATGAGCATCGAAGCCGCCAGCGACGACCAGGCGCTCTCGCCGTTCCTGCTGCGGCTGGCGCGCACCGCACCCTTCCTGTTCATGGGCGTGCTGCTGTTCGGCGCGCTGGCCTGGCGGCCGACCACGGCGCCGATCGAGCTGGAGACCCTGGCCTCGGCCTGGCACATGCATCTGCACGACTCGCTGGTGCCGCTGCGCAACGGCATCCCCGACCCCGGCATCCCGCCGCTGCTGCATTGGCTGATCCTCGGCGGCTGGCAGGTCCTCGGCGTCAACGAGTGGTGGCCGCGCCTGGTACCGGCTCTGGCCTCGCTCGCCACCGTGCTGCTGATCGGCGCCACCGCGCTGGCGCTGTGGCCGCACCGCACGGAAACGCCGGTCTTCGCCCGCCTGCTGCTGACCGGCGTCGGCGCCTTCGCCATCGCCATGACCATGGTCGAGCCGCAGACCCTGGCGCAGCCTTTCGTGCTCGGCAGCTTCCACGCCATCGGCATGCTGTGGATGGCGCGCGCGGCCGCCGCGGCGCCCGGTGACGCCCCGCGGCGGGGGCGGCTGCGGCGCTGGCTGTGGGCGGCGCTGCTCTGGCTCGCCTGCGGCTTGTCCGCGGCCCTGGCGGTGCTGGCCGGCGGCTGGACCTGGGCCCTGGTGCCGCTGCTCTGCGGCGCCGGCGCATTGCTGTTCGATCCGCCGCCCGGCGGCACCGGTGCCGATCGACGCGGCCTGTCGGCCAGGATCTTCGCCCGCATCGCCGCCCGGATCGTTCCCTGGCTGGCCGGCGCCGTCTTCGCCACGCTGGTCGCCCTGCTGCCCGCCTATCTGTGGCTGGACGCGAACGGCCCGGCGATCTCGCTCCTCGCCTTCGGCAACGGTTGGCTCGACCCGGCGACCGAGGCCTCGCGCGGTGCGGCCTGGACCTTGCTGCTGCTGCCGGCGGTGCTGTTTCCCTGGATCTGCTGGAAGACGCTGTGGCGGGCGCTCACCCGCCACCTGCGCGAGCGGCTCGGCACCGGCTTCCGGCTCTGTCTCGCCTTTCTTGCCGCCGTGATCGTCGCCGGGCTCGCCTCCGGCTGGCAGCTGATCGGCATGCTGCCCATCGTCTGCCCGCTGTCGCTGCTCGGCGCGCGACTGCTGGCAACCCAGGCGATCAAGCCGAAGGATTTCCACGCCGTGGTGCCGGGCTTCCTGGCGTTGATGGTCGGGCTGCTGTTCTTTCTCATGAACATCGTGCCCATCGCGCATCTCGACGCCGTGTGGCGCCAGCTCTTCGATACGCCGCTGCCGATCTGGCTGGGCGGCATCGGCCTGCTGTCCGGCCTGTCGCTGCTGGTGATCGGCTATGTTCTGGCGCAATTGTCGCCCAGCCATCAGCTCTCGCGCACGCTCCAGGTGGCGATCCTGCCGGTCCTGCTGATGACCTCCCTCAACCTCGAATTCCACGGCAATCTGCGGCCGTTCTTCGACCTGACGCCGGTGGCCGGCCGCTTGAAGGCGCTGCAGGATGCGGGGTTCAGCATCGGCGTCTACGCGGATTATCGCGGCGAGTTCGACTTCGCCGGCCGTCTGGCCGTGGCGCCCACCCCGCTCGGCTCGCGCGCGGCGGCGGCGCGCTGGGCGGCGGAGCATCCCGGCGGGGCCATCGTCACCTATTTCGACGGCTCGCCTCTGCGCCTGCCGGCCTTGCCGATGTTCCGCGGCGTGGCGCGCGACCGCTGGGTGGCGATCTGGCCCACCAGCGCCGTGACCGGTGCCGATTCGCCGGTACTGAACGGTCAGTTCTAGGTTTCTCGGCATTGGCCCCAGGAAATGGCGCCCATCCGCCCCCGGCTGGGCGCAGACAGGGCGGCGGCAAACTGTTAAGATGTGGCTCGTAAGTTGACGTGGCGCCGGGAGTGCGGCGCCAACGGGGGCCAGATGACATCATATACGATGGGCTACTCCTCGCTGCGCGGCAAGGAACGGCGCAAGGACCGCCGCCTGCCGCTGCCCATCTTTTCGGTCCGCGTCGACGGAATCGTCTATCACACCATGAACTGGTCCCTGGGCGGCCTGCTGGTCGAGGGCTATGACGGCCAGCGGCAGGGCGGCGAGGTCTTGCCGGTCGAGATCAAGGCCAAGGACACGACCGCCGATTTCCGCATGAAGGTGAACGTGCAGGTGATCCGGGTCATCCCCGGGGAAAGCCTCGCTCTGCAATTCGAGGCGATGAGCCCGGCGCTCTACGAGTTCTTCGAGCGCTGTTTCGCGGCGCGCTTCAAGCGCTGAGTCGCGCGGCCGCCCGGTGACATTGCTGGAGAACATCGCGGCGGGCGCCCTGGACTGGCTGGCGCTCGTCTTCTTCATCGCCGCGATCTTCGGCTACGGCCGCTTCGCCGACCGCTCCGCCATCGGCATTCTCAACGCCCATATGCGCGAGGTGCGCCGGCGCTGGATGCTGCGCTATCTCGAGCGCGAGGATCGGGTGCTGGATTCGATCTTCACCGGCCATTCAATGAACTCGATCTCGCTGTTCTCCTCCGCCACGCTGTTGATCGTGGTGGCTCTGCTCGGCCTGCTCGGCAATTCCGACCTCGCCTATCGCCTGGCGAGCCAGAGCGCCTTCATCACGCATACGACCGGCGCGCTGTTCCAGGTCAAGCTCATCGGCCTCATCTGCGTCTTCATCTACGGCTTCTACCGCTTCACCTGGGCGCTGCTGCAATACAACTACCTGCTGGCCCTGACCGCCTCGGCGCCGCTGCCCGGCGACCTGACACCCGAAACCGCGAAGGCGATGGCCGACCGGCTGTCGGTGGTGTTGAACGCGGCGGTAACCAGCTTCCACAGCGGCTTCCGCACCTATTATTACGCGCTGGCCTTGGTCGGCTGGTTCTTCCACCCATTGGCTTTCATGGCGGCGATCCTGTTCGTCACCTTCATCCTGGTCTATCGCCAGATCCGCTCGCCGGCCGCCGGCGCCATCGCCGCCTATGCCGGCATGCTCGAGAAGACGGATTCGATGGGGAGGGAACGCCGGTAGCGCGTTTTCCGCCGAAGTGGACACCGGTTCGGCGCAGAAAATGCGACCAATCAAGCCTGAGAGAGCAAGATGCGATTCAATCCAATCGAATCTTGCTCTAGGCGTTCAGGGCCGCGAGCTTGCGCGCGCGCAATTGCAGGAACCAGCAGGCGAGCCCCGTGAGGACGCGATTGAGCCGGCCCGTCGGGTTGAGCCCGCTCGCCTTCAAAGCCATGGCGATGCCGCGCTCCACATGGTGGCGGCGATAGACCGAATAGGCGCGCCGCGCATAGGCGTTGCTGAAGCGCGCGCGGTCATAGGGCTCGTCCGGATGGTTGGCGGCGAAATAGGCGTAGGCCAATTCGTCGTCCTCGGATTCCCTGAGCCGGCCGAGCGTCACCCTGAACCGGTCCCAGGCGTTGAGCCCGTCGCGCGTCAGGTAGCGCCGCAGGTGGGTATAGAAGAGCTTGTAGTGGCGGAACTCGTCGGCGGCGATGTTGCGGCAGATGGCGCGCAGCACCGGTTCCTCCGCCGCCTCGGTCAAGGCGGAATAGTAGGAGGAGGTGCCGGTTTCGACGATGCAGCGGGCGACCAGCTCGCCGGCGCGGGAGCCGCGGATCGATTCGGTCGCCTCCAGCGGAATGCGATAGCCGTCGGTGAAGCGCTGGAAGGCGGCCTGGAAATCGAATTCGGGATCCGCCAGCTTGGCCCAGTCGGCCAGCGCCTGGCCGTGCTGAACCTCCTCTTGCGCCCAATCCTCGGCGGCGGCGCGGAACTCGGTATCGTCGCCGAAGACGCGGCCGAGATAGGTGGCATAGTCGCCGCCGTTGAACTCGACCAGGGCCGCGGCCTTGACCAGCTTCACGAGGTCGGGGTCGACCTTGCTGCGATCGAACTTGGACCAGGGGATGTGTTCGAGCGTCCAGTGCTTCATGGCGTGGCAATCGCAGTTGGCGGGACCGGAGGGGCATCCCCTGGCAAACACCCCCGGCCAGGATTTGCTCCCGGTATCTGTTCTGGCAGAACCGTAAGTTACCGCGCCGCAGACGTTAGGGGACGCATTGCAGCATGACAAGCGTTTGACGGAGACCGGGCCGCTGCCGGCGGGCCAAACCCTTAATAGGACGACCCCTAATAGGCCAGTCCTTAATAGGCCGGGGCCTCGACCGCGCGCAGGCGGGCCTCGGCCACGGCCAGGATCTTTGCCGCCGCGCCACGGGCGGTGTCGTCCTTGGAATCCTCGATGTCTTCCTTGGCATCCTGCACCGCCTGGGCGGCCTGTTCCCGACCGATGTCGGCGACCGGGGTGGCATGCTCCGCCAGCACGGTGCAGCCCTGCGGCGTGACCTCGGCGAAGCCGCCCTCGACGAAGATGCGGTCGGCGGCGCGGCCGCCCTGCATCACCGTGATGACGCCGGGGCGGATGGTGGAGATCAGGCGCGAATGGCCGGGCAGCACGGTGAAATCGCCTTCCGCGCCGGGAACCACCACCGCTTCGACCTCGGTGGAGAGCAGCAGCCGCTCCGGCGAGACGAGCTCGAACTTCACCTGCTCCGCCATGATCTTCCCTACCTTCCCGCTTCGCAGCGTCCGATCCAGTCGCGGATCGAGCGCCGATACCCTTCCGGCATGTTCAGCCCGCCGATGGCGGCGGGACCGAACCGGCCCAGTTCCTTATGTTCGGCGCTCAGGCGGAGTTCCCGATTGGCCAGCGGCAGGATGCCGAAGGTGACGATCAGGACCTCCTTGCCCGGCAGCACCGGGTAGCGCCAGCAATCGAGCAGCGGGCCGACGATCGCCGTCAGGCCCAGTTCCTCCTCGATCTCCCGGGCTACGCAGCCGGCCGGCTCTTCGCCCGCCTCCAGCCGCCCGCCCGGCAACTCCCACTCGTCGCGCTCGTTCTTCAGGAGCACGATCTCGCCGCCCACCAGGCACACCCCTTTGACCGAGACCGGCCACAGTGGGGGCGTCGCCATCGGGCGGCCGCGTCCTTTAGGCCGCCTCCGCCATCTTCTGCGCCTTGGCGATGGCTTCCTCGATCGTGCCGACCATGTAGAAGGCCGATTCCGGCAGGTCGTCGTAATCGCCGTTCACGATGCCCTTGAAGCCCTTGATGGTATCTTCGAGCTTCACCAGCGCGCCCGGCGTGCCGGTGAACACTTCGGCGACGTGGAACGGCTGGGACAGGAAGCGCTGGATCTTGCGCGCGCGGGCGACGACCAGCTTGTCCTCTTCGGAAAGCTCGTCCATGCCCAGAATGGCGATGATGTCCTGCAGCGACTTGTAGGTCTGCAGCACGCGCTGCACGTCGCGCGCCACCTTGTAGTGCTCTTCGCCCACAACGCGCGGGTCGAGGATGCGCGAGGTGGAGTCGAGCGGGTCCACCGCCGGGAAGATGCCGAGCTCGGCGATCTGGCGCGACAGCACGGTGGTCGCGTCCAGATGCGAGAACGAGGTCGCCGGCGCCGGGTCGGTCAGGTCGTCGGCGGGCACGTAGATGGCCTGCACCGAGGTGATCGAGCCCTTCTTCGTCGTGGTGATGCGCTCCTGCAGGGCGCCCATGTCGGTCGCCAGCGTCGGCTGGTAGCCCACCGCCGAGGGAATGCGGCCCAGCAGCGCCGACACTTCCGAGCCCGCCTGAGTGAAGCGGAAGATGTTGTCGATGAAGAACAGCACGTCCTGGCCTTCCTCGTCGCGGAAATACTCGGCCTGGGTCAGGCCGGTCAGCGCGACGCGGGCGCGGGCTCCCGGCGGCTCGTTCATCTGGCCGTACACCAGCGCGACCTTCGACTCGCCGTCGAGCTGGATGACCTTGGATTCCATCATCTCGTGATAGAGGTCGTTGCCTTCGCGGGTACGCTCGCCCACGCCGGCGAAGACCGACACGCCGCCATGCGCCTTGGCGACGTTGTTGATGAGCTCCATGATGGTCACGGTCTTGCCGACGCCGGCGCCGCCGAACAGGCCGATCTTGCCGCCCTTCGGGTACGGGGTGAGCAGGTCGATGACCTTGATGCCGGTCACGAGCACCTGCGGCTCCGTCGACTGGTCGACGAAATCCGGAGCGCTGCGGTGGATCTGATAGTTCTTGTCGGATTTGACCGGACCGCGCTCATCGACCGGTTCGCCGATCACGTTGATGATGCGTCCGAGCACCGAGCGGCCGACCGGCACGGTGATCGCGCCGCCGGTATCGGTGACCTCCAGGCCGCGGACCAGGCCATCGGTCGAATCCATGGCGATGGTGCGCACCGTGTTCTCGCCCAGGTGCTGCGCCACTTCGAGCACCAGCAGCTTGCCCTGGTTCTGGACATGCAGCGCGTTCAGAATCGCCGGCAGATCGCCGTCGAACTGGACGTCGACGACGGCGCCCAGGACTTGGGTGATCTTGCCGACCAGGTTCTTGGCCATGGTTCTCTCCTTCGACTAACTTTGGCTCACAGCGCTTCCGCGCCGGAGATGATCTCGATCAGTTCCTTGGTGATGTAGGCCTGACGCGAGCGGTTATAGGTGATCGTGAGACGGTTGATCATGTCGCCGGCGTTGCGCGTGGCGTTGTCCATCGCCGACATGCGGGCGCCCTCTTCGCTGGCCGCGTTCTCCAGCAGCGCGCGATAGACCTGCATGCCGATATTGCGCGGCAACAGCTCCGCCAGGATCGATTCCTCGTCCGGCTCGTATTCGTAGAGCGCCATTTGCGCATCGGCATTCTCGTTCGCCGCGTTTCCGGGGGCGAAGGGAATCAGCTGCTGCGCGGTGACGATCTGGGTGATCACCGACTTGAACTTGTTGTAGACCAGCGTGCAGGCGTCGAACTCCCCCGCGTCGAACATCTGGCGGATGCGCGCAGCGATCTTCTCCGCCGCGCCGTAGGTGAGCTTCGGCTTGCCAACATCCTCGATGCTGCCGACGATGTCGCTGGCAAACTCGCGGCGCAGCTGGTCGCGGCCCTTGCGGCCCACGGTCAGGATCTTGACTGTCTTGCCCTGGCCCTTCAGCTCGCGCGCCAGGCGCCGCGCCAGGCGCACGATGGAGGAGTTGAAGGCGCCGCACAGGCCGCGGTCGGCGGTCATGACCACCAAGAGATGGACCTGGTCCTTGCCGGTGCCGGCCAGCAGGGCCGGGGCGTTGTCCTTGCCCGCGACGCTCGCCGCCAGCGAGCCCAACACGCGCTCCATGCGCTCGGCGTAGGGCCGGGCGGCTTCCGCCTGTCCCTGCGCGCGGCGCAGCTTCGCCGCCGCCACCATCTTCATGGCGGAGGTGATCTTCTGCGTGTTCTTCACGCTGTTGATGCGGACCTTGAGGTCCTTGAGGCTTGGCATGTCCCCGCCCTTTTCGCTTCAGCCGATCAGGCGAAAGACTTCACGAACGCGGTCAGGATCGAGGTCAGCTTCTCTTCCGTCGCCTTGCTCAACTCGCGCTCCTTGCGGATCGCTTCCAGCACATCCGCGTGACGGGCGCGCACCTCGTTGAGGAACGCCGCCTCGAAGCGGTTCACGTCGTTGACCGCGATGGTGTCGAGGAAGCCGCGCACACCGGCGAAGATCGAGACCACCTGCTCCTCGACCGGCATCGGCTGGAACTGGCCCTGCTTCAGCAGCTCGGTCAGGCGCGAGCCGCGCGCCAGCAGCTTCTGCGTGGCCGCGTCGAGGTCGGAGGCAAACTGCGAGAAGGCCGCCATTTCGCGATACTGCGCGAGTTCCAGCTTGATGCGGCCGGCAACCTGCTTCATCGCCTTGATCTGGGCGGCAGAGCCGACGCGGCTGACCGACAGGCCGACGTTGATCGCGGGACGGATGCCGCGATAGAACAGGCCGGTTTCCAGGAAGATCTGGCCGTCGGTGATCGAGATGACGTTGGTCGGAATGTAGGCCGAGACGTCGCCGGCCTGGGTTTCGATCACCGGCAGGGCGGTCAGCGAACCGGCGCCGTTGGCATCGTTCATCTTCGCCGCGCGCTCCAGCAGGCGGGAGTGCAGGTAGAACACGTCGCCCGGATAGGCTTCGCGTCCCGGCGGACGGCGCAGCAACAGCGACATCTGGCGGTAGGCGACGGCCTGCTTGGAGAGGTCGTCGTAGAAGATGACGGCGTGCATGCCGTTGTCGCGGAAGAACTCGCCCATCGAGGCGCCCGTGTACGGCGCCAGGAACTGCAGCGGCGCCGGCTCGGAGGCGGTGGCGGCGACCACGATGGAATACTCGAGCGCGCCCGCGTCCTCCAGGACCTTCACGATCTGCGCGACGGTCGAGCGCTTCTGGCCGACCGCGACATAGACGCAGTACAGCTTCTTCGATTCGTCGCCGCCGGCATTGATGGTCTTCTGGTTGAGGATGGTGTCGAGGATAACGGCGGTCTTGCCGGTCTGGCGGTCGCCGATGATGAGCTCGCGCTGGCCGCGTCCGATCGGCACCAGGGAGTCGATGGCCTTCAAGCCCGTCTGCATCGGCTCATGCACCGACTTGCGCGGGATGATGCCGGGGGCCTTCACCTCCACGCGCTGGCGGGTCACGTCAGTGAGCGGGCCCTTGCCGTCGATCGGATTGCCGAGACCGTCGACCACGCGGCCCAGCAGGCCCTTGCCCACCGGCACGTCGACGATCGCGCCGGTGCGCTTGACGGTGTCGCCTTCTTTGATCGAACGGTCGTCGCCGAAGATCACGACGCCGACATTGTCGGTCTCGAGGTTCAGCGCCATGCCGCGGATGCCGCCGGGGAATTCCACCATCTCGCCGGCCTGGACCTTGTCGAGGCCGTAGATGCGGGCCACGCCGTCACCCACCGACAGCACGGTTCCGATCTCGGTGACGTCGGCTTCGTTACCGAAATTCTCGATCTGCTGCTTCAGAATGGCAGAGATCTCGGCGGCGCGGATTTCCATTTATCCAATCCCTTTCATCGCGAGCTGCAGTTTCTGCAGCTTCGTTCTCACGGATCCATCGATCATGCGGCTGCCGACGCGGACCACCAATCCGCCCAGCAGGCCGGGATCGATCTTCATATCGATCGAAACCTTGCCGCCGACGACGCGCTTGATGGCGTCGCTGACGGCGGCCTTCTGCGCCTCGGTCAGAGCATGGGCGGCGGTCACTTCCGCCGTCATCTCGCCGCGCTTGTCGGCCAGCAATTTGTGGAAGGCCTTGATGATCGCCGGCAGGGCGAACAGGCGCCGGTTGGTCGCCACCAGCCCGACAAAACGCCGGGTCAGTTCGCCGAGCTGCGCCGCCTTGGCCACGGCGTCGATCGCCTTGGCCTGGTCGCCGCGCTTCATCAGGGGGCTGTAGATCAGGGTCTTGAGGTCGTCGCTGTCGGCGATCATGTGCGAGAGCGCGGTCAGGTCCGCCGCCACCGCGTCCAGCGCGTGCGTTTCATCCGCCAGTTCGAACAGCGCCACGCTGTACCGCGTCGCCAGTCCGCCTTGCTCCGATGTCTGGGCCGCCATCCCGTCCCCGTCCGCTTGGCGATCGCGCGGCCGCGCCGGCCTTGGATCGCATGTCTTTGTTTTGAAACGCTGATTGGCCACGCGCGCGCGGCGCGACCCGCATGAGAGTGGCGCCACCCGGCCAACACCTCAGCGGCCCGTCCCGGCCGTCCCCGGCCGCGAAAAGCGTGCGGTGTGTAACACAGACCTCCGGGGTGCGCAACAACACCGCTCCCGGGTGCGACACCGGCAATCAAGACTCTGAAAGGACTACATAAAACTGTAAGGATCGATATCGATTTCGAGGCCCAGATCGCGGCGGATTTTGACCCCGGAAAGCCAGGACCGGAGCACCGGTTGCAGTGCGATATCACGGCGCGCCTTGACCAGGAAACGGCGCCGGTGGCGGCCGCGCAATTGCGCCAAAGGCGCCGGCGCCGGGCCGAGAACCTGGACCCCCGGCTGGTGCGGCGCCTTGCGGGCCAGGGTGGCGGCGAGGTCATCGACCTCCTGGGCATCGCCGCCGGACAGAATCACCGCCGCCAGCCGGCCGAAAGGCGGCATGCCGGCGGCCCGCCGTTCCTCGGATTCGAGCGCATAGAAGCGGTCGCGGTCGCCGGCGGCCAGCGCCTGCATCACCGGCCGGCTGGGATCGTAGGTCTGGATCAGCACCAGCCCGGGCAGATCCGCGCGCCCGGCCCGGCCGGAGACCTGGTGGAGCAGCTGGAAGGTGCGCTCCGCCGCGCGCAGGTCACCGCCGGAGAGGCCGAGATCGGCATCGATCACGCCCACCAGGGTCAGGTTGGGGAAGTGATGTCCCTTGGCGATGATCTGGGTGCCGATCACCAGATCGACCTCGCGCGCGGCGATCATGCGCAGCAATTCGGCGGTCTTGGCCGGGCCGCTCGCCGTGTCGCTGGTCAGGATCAGGCGCGACGCCTCGGGGAAGAGCGCCGCCGCCTCCTCCGCCACCCGCTCCACGCCGGGGCCGCAGGCGGCCATGCTGCCCTCCGCCTGGCAGGCCGGGCAGTGTTTCGGCAGCGGCGCCTCGTAGCCGCAATGGTGGCATTGCAGGCGCGCGAGATAGCGATGCTCGACCAGCCAGGCGGTGCAGTTCGGGCATTTCAGCCGGTGGCCGCAATGCCGGCAGAGCGTCAGCGGCGCATAGCCCCGCCGATTCAAGAAGAGCAGTGCCTGCTCCTTCTTCGCCAGCGTCTCGCGCACCGCCTCGCGCAGAGGCGGCGACAGCCAGGATTGCCGCGGCGGCGGGTCGCGCCGCAAGTCGACGAGGCGCACCTCCGGCAGGGTCGCGCCGCCATGGCGGTCGGGCAGATGCAGGAAGCGATAGCGCCCCAGCTCCACGTTGTTCATGGTTTCGAGCGAGGGCGTCGCCGAAGCGAGCACCACCGGGATCTGCGCCAGGTGCCCGCGCACCACCGCCATGTCGCGCGCCTGGTAGACGACGCCATCCTCCTGCTTGAAGGCCTGCTCATGCTCCTCGTCGACGACGATGAGGCCGAGATTCTTATAGGGCAGGAACAGGGCCGAGCGCGCACCCACCACCACCTTCGCCGCGCCGCGCAGCACCGCGCGCCAGGTGAGCCGCCGCTCCAATCCCGTGAGCTCCGAATGCCACTGCCCCGGCTTGGCGCCGAAGCGCTGCTCGAAGCGCTGCAGCCATTGCGTGGTCAGCGCGATTTCGGGGAGCAGCACCAGCGCCTGCTGCGCTCGCTTCAGGCAGGCGGCGATGGCGTCGAAATAGACCTCGGTCTTGCCCGAGCCGGTGACGCCGTCGAGCACGGTGACGCCCGAGCCTTGCGCGACAAGATCGTCGGCCGCCGCGCGCTGACCGGTGGAGAGCGTCGCGCCCGGCAGATCGGGATCGGGATCGCCGAAGGGCTTCGGCAATGGCAGCGCCACCAGCCGCAACTGACCGAGCTGCAACATCTGGCGGATGACGCCGGAGCTCACCCCCGCATGCCGCGCCAGATCGCCCGGCGGCAGCGACGGCGCCTCGCCGAGCGCGTCGAGCACGCGACGCCGCGCCGCGGTGATCGGCGCGGCAGCGGGATCGCCGATCGCATAGGCCTTCAGGCTGCGCTCGGGCTGGAAGGCATCGCTGACGCTCATCGCCATCTTGAGGACCGCGCCCGGCGGCGCCAGCGAATAATTCGCCACCCAGTCGATGAAGCGCCGCGAAATCTCCGGCAGCCCCGGCAGATCGAGCTTCGCTTCGATCGCTTTCAGTTTCGCTTGCGCGACGTCGCCTTGCGCCGCGCCCCAGACGACGCCGAGCAGCGAACGGCCGCCGAGCGGCACCTCGACGAAATCACCGGGCGCCACCTCCATTCCTTCGGGCACGCCGTAATCATAGGCGCCGCTCAAGGGCAGCGGCAGCAGCACGCCGACCCGGCGATTCGCCACCGCGCGGCCGGGTTCTCCGGCCGGTTTTTCCGGTGGCGTATTGCTGGCGAAGAGCGAAGCCATCGGCTAGACTCGGGGCTCGAGGGGTGGCACTGATTCGGCGGCATGGTAGCGAAGCCGCGCGCTTGCCGCCATTTTCCTGAAACCCAAGATGCGGAACCTGCGCGCACCATGAAGTTCTTTCTCGACACCGCCGACATCAACGAGATCAGGGAACTGGCCGCGTCGGGCCTGGTCGACGGCGTCACCACCAACCCGTCCCTGGTGATGAAATCGGGGCGCAAATTCCTCGACGTGGTGAAGGAGATCTGCGAGATCGTCCCCGGCCCGATCAGCGCCGAGGTCATCTCCACCGATCACAAGACCATGCTGGCCGAAGGGCGCAAGCTGGCGAATCTGGCCAAGAACGTCGTGGTGAAGGTGCCGCTCACCCCCGACGGCCTGAGGACCTGCAAGGCGCTGTCGGACGAGGGCACCAGGGTCAACGTCACGCTCTGCTTCTCGCCGGCGCAGGCGTTGCTCGCCGCCAAGTCGGGGGCCACGTATATTTCGCCCTTCGTCGGCCGGCTCGACGATATCGGCACCGACGGCATGCAGCTGATCGCCGACATCATCCAGATCTACCGCTCCTACGACACCATCAGGACCGAGGTTCTGGTGGCTTCGGTGCGCCATCCGATCCACGTCATCCAGGCGGCGAAGATGGGCGCCGACGTGGCGACCATGCCGCCCAACGTGCTGAAGATGATGTTCAATCATCCGCTGACCGACAAGGGCCTCGCCGCTTTCCTGGCCGATTGGGCCAAGACCGGCCAGACCATATTGTAGGCGGGAGCACGCGCAGGCATGGCCGACCGCAGCGAGGAAGCGCAAAAGAAAGAGAAAGTCCCGGCGCTGCCCAGCGCGGCGCAGGTCATCGCCTATCTGCGCCGGCACCCCGATTTCCTATTCCGCCATCCGGAGCTGCTGGACATTCAGGCCTCGCCGGCGCGGCACAAGGAGAGCCAAGTCGTCGATCTGCAGCATTTCATGGTCGAGCGCCTGCGCCAGGACGTCGCCAAGCTGCGCGCCAACCAGGACGAGATCATCGCCAACAGCCGCGACAATCTCGGCACCCAGGAGCGCATCCACAAGGCAGTCCTCGCCATGCTGGAGGCGGAGACCTTCGAGGAATTCATCGACATCATCACCGGCGACCTGGTGCTGCTGCTCGAGGTCGACGTGGTGTGCCTGTGCATCGAGCGCACCGAGGGCTACAACCGCCGCCCGCGCCTCGAGGGGCTGGAACTGCTCGAACAGGGCGCCGTCGACCGCATCATGGGCAAGGGCCGCCAGGTACTGCTGCGCGACGAGGCGGTGGGCGACCCGGAGGTCTTCGGCGGCGCCGCCGAGCTGGTGCGCTCCGACGCGCTGCTGCGGCTGAAGCCGAGCAAGGCGGCGCCCAACGCGCTGCTCGCCTTCGGCACGCGCCATCCGGGCTATTTCCATCCCGGCCAGGGCACCGAACTCCTGAGCTTCCTTGGCCGGATCATCGAATTCGGCATCCGCTCGTGGCTGGACCTGCCCAAGCCCTGAAAACCGACGCCGAAGCCGGCGCCGGCTTCCAGGCCGCGCCGGACCTGCAGGCGGCCGCCGCCCAATGGCTTTCCTGGCTCCGCGACGAGCGCCGCGTCGCCGGCAACACGATCGAGGCCTATCGCCGCGACGCGCGCCAGTTCTTCTGGTTCCTGAACCGCCATCTGGGCGAGGCGCCGTGCCTCAAGACACTGGCGGAGCTGAGCCGCGGCGATTTCCGCGCCTGGATGGCCGCGCGCCAGAATGACGGCATCGAGGCGCGGTCACAGGCGCGGTCCTTGAGCGCCATCCGTTCGCTGTTCCGCTTCCTCGCCAAGAACGGGCTTGCCACCAACGGTGTCCTCTCCACCCTGCGGTCGCCGAAGCTGCCGCGTTCGGTGCCCAAGCCGCTCAATGTGGGCGAGGCGCTGGAAGCGGTCGAGGCGGTGGCGGAGTTGCAGGAGGAGGATTGGATCGGCAAGCGCGACGCCGCCATCCTGCTGCTGCTCTACGGGTGTGGCCTGCGCATCGGCGAGGCGATCGGCCTCAACCGCCGCGATATTCCGAACGGTGAGCCGGCGACCCTGACCGTCACCGGCAAGGGCAACAAGACTCGCATGGTGCCGCTGCTGCCCCAGGTGCTGGGCGCAATCCGCGACTACATCGCCGCCAGTCCCTGGGGCGGCACCGGCGCCGATCCGCTCTTCGTCGGCGCTAAGGGCGGCCGGCTCAACCCGCGCCTGATCCAGAAGGCGATGCAGAGCCTGCGCCTGGCACTCGGCCTGCCGGAGACCGCCACCCCGCACGCGCTGCGCCATTCCTTCGCCACCCATCTGCTGGGCGCCGGCGCCGACCTCCGCGCGATCCAGGAATTGCTCGGCCATTCCTCGCTCTCGACGACCCAGCGTTATACCGACGTCGACGCCCAGCATCTGCTCTCGGTCTACGGCGCCGCGCATCCGCGCGGGCGGCGTTAAGGTCTTCATACCCCAGGGGCATTGGCAGGACGCGCCGCTTCGTGGCATTGAGGCGTGGCAATCGGGGGGAAGTGCCATGGGGTTCACCATCCGCAACCTGACCGCGGCCGATGCCGACGCGGTCATCGCCATGAATGCCGAATTCGTCGCCTATCTCGCGGCGATGGGCGACCCCGATTCGACCGAGCAGCATTTCACCAAGGAGAAATACCTGGCTGATGGCTTCGGCCCGCAGCCCGCCTTCGCCGGCTATATCGCCGAGGACGAGACCGGTCCGCTCGGCTACCTGCTCTATTGCAGCGGCTACAATGTCGACGTGGCCGAGCGGCTGTTCTTCATCTGCGATCTCTGGGTCGGCGGCAATGCCCGGCGCAAGGGCGTCGGCAAGGGGTTGATGGCGCGCTGCGCCGCCGATTGCCGGGCCTGGGGCGGGCAGCGGCTGGAATGGAACGTGTTCAAGCCGAACGCGCTCGCCTTCGATTTCTATCGTCGCCTGGGTGGGGAAGTGATAGACGGATTGCTGGTGATGTCGCTGCAGACCGACCAGATTTGATCCGTCTCGCCGCCCTGCTGATCCTGTTCTGGCCCGCTTCCGCGCTGGCGCTGGAAGTGGCGGGGAATCTGTTCGTCGAAAACGGCCAGGCCGTCGTCTTGCGCGGCATCGCCATGGGCGACGTCACCGATCTGCCCGCCGATGCCAACCCCTATCCTGAGATCGCCAGTGATTGGCGCGCCAATGTCGTGCGCCTCTCGATCCACCCCGGCACCTGGCGCGACAAGAAGGACGCGGCCTTGGCCGCATTGGCGAAACACGTCGCCGATGCGCGCGCCGCCGGGCTCTACGTGATCATCGACTACCACGTGATCGGCTTCCCTGACGGATATTCGCTCAAGTATTTCGACGTCACCGAGCCGGACACCAGAACCGACGACTACGAGTCGCGCTTCGACCTGGCGATGGATTTCTGGCTCACCATCGCCGCGCAGTTCAAGGACCCCGCCATCCTCTTCGAACTGTGGAACGAGCCCTTCTCCGGCAGCGAAGAGGAGGAAGGCGGCGACCCGGAGTTCTGGAAGCAGTACCGGCCCTATTGGCGGGTGCTGACCGATGCCATCCGCAGCAGCGGCGCCGCCAACGTGATCCTGGTGCCGCCGCCACTCTGGGCCTTCAACGCCCGCGGGCTGAAGGACTCGCTGCTGCCTGATGCCAACACCGGCTATACGTGGCACGCCTATGCCGGCCAGCCGCCCGAGGATTGGGCGCCCGCCCTCGACGGACTCGACGGCGCGCGCCCGGTCGTCGTCACCGAATGGGGCTTCGAGCCCGGCGCCAAGCAGCACTGGTCAGGCACGGCGGAGGAGTACGGGGTGCCCTTCACCGCGTTTCTCGACGAACGCGGCTTGTCGTCAACCGCGTGGTGCTGGAACCCCGATTACGGCCCCAATCTGCGCCGCCCGAACGGCAAGCTCACGGAATGGGGCGCGTTCGCGAAGGCGTATCTGGCGGGACATGCGCCATAGCGCGATGCCATTCCCTCCCCCGGAACGGAGCAGGGCCCCGTCGGCGTATGCCGACATTCGTCGGCGGGGGAGGGGGAAGCCGCGCCTCGTGCGGCGGACAATCTTCGCTCGCTGCCCCCACCCTTCCCTCCCCCGTTCCGGGGGAGGGCGAAGATCATCACATATGAATCGGCTTGCCCGTCACCGCCATGGCCGCTTCCTTGATCGCTTCGTTCAAGGTCGGGTGGCCGTGGAAGGCGCGGGCGACGTCTTCGGAGGAGCCGCCGAATTCCATCGCCATGGCGATCTCGTGGATGAGGGTGCCAGCGTCGGGGCCGAGATGTGGGCGCCGAGCAGGCGGTCGGTCGCCGCGTCGGCCAGCAGCTTCACGCTGCCTTCGGTGTCCGAATTGGCCTTGGCGCGGGAATTGGCGAGGAAGGGGAACTTACCGACCTTGTATTGGATGCCGGCGGCCTTCAGTTCCTCCTCGGTCTTGCCCACGCTGGCAAGCTCCGGCCAGGTGTAGACGATGTTGGGGCAGGTCTCGTAATTCACGTGGCCGGCCTGGCCGGCCAGCATCTCGGCCACGGCCACACCCTCTTCCTCCGCCTTGTGCGCCAGCATCGGCCCGCGCACCACGTCGCCGATGGCGTAGATGCCGGCCACGTTGGTGCGGAAATGATCGTCGACGGCGATGCGGCCCTTCTCGTCCAGCTTCACGCCGGCCATTTCGAGGGCGAGGCCGTCGACATAGGGGCGGCGGCCGATGGCCACCAGCACCACGTCGCCGACGAGCTCTTCCGGCGCACCGCCTTTGGCCGGCTCCAGCGTCAGCGTCACCTTGCCGCCGGCTTTCTTCGCTGAAGTCACCTTGGTGCCGAGCTTGAAAACCATGCCCTGCTTCGCCAGCGCCTTCTGGAAATCGGCGCCGATCCCGGCATCCATGGTGGCGACGATGCGGTCCAGGAACTCGACCACCGTCACCCTGGCGCCGAGGCGCCGCCAGACCGAGCCCAGCTCCAGCCCGATGATGCCGCCGCCGATCACCACCAGATGCTCCGGCACTTTCTCAAGGGCCAGCGCGCCGGTGGAGGACACGATCTGCTTCTCGTCGATCTCGACGCCCTTCAGCGGCGCCACGTCGGAGCCGGTGGCGATGACGACGTGCTTGGCGGCGATGGTCTCGCCCTTGCCGTCCACGATCGCCTCGACGCGGCCGTTACCGAGCAGCCGGCCGAGGCCCTTGAAATAGACGACCTTGTTCTTGCGGAACAGGAACTCGATGCCCTTGGTGAGGTCGCCGACCACCTTGTCCTTGCGGCCCATCAGCGCCTTCAGATCGAATTCCAGCTTGCCGGCCTTCAAGCCATGCTGGGCGAAATCGTGGCCGGCCATCTCGTAGAGATGCGAGGATTGCAGCAGCGCCTTGGAGGGGATGCAGCCGACATTGAGGCAGGTGCCGCCCAGCGCGCCGCGTTTCTCGATGCAGGCGGTTTTCAGGCCGAGCTGCGCGGCCTTGATGGCGCAGACATAGCCGCCCGGGCCGCCGCCGATCACCACCACGTCGAATTCCTGGTCCGCCATCTCTTAAGCTCCGTTCCTTCAGCCGCGCCGGATCAAGACCGTCGCGCGTTCCTTGCGCTTGCCGTAGCGCGTCATCGTGACGAATTCGGCACGCGGCACCGCGTAATCGGTGACCGTGCGCCGGGTCTGGCCCTTGTCTCGCGAGATCCAGGGGTCGTTGACCGTGACATGCTCCGCATCGACACCCGTCACCACCACCCAATGGGCGGTCGGGTCCTGGTGGATATACTCCATGCTGACCAGCACGATGGGCATGGCGCCGTCATCGAGCGCCTGCGCCAGATCGTCGATGTCGAGGGCGCCGACGCGGAAGGGTATGCCGAGCCGCTTCATCTCCGCCTTGTCGGCGCGGTCGAGCTCTTCCATCACCATGGCGCGGGCCTTTTCCTTCGGTCGGGTGCTCAGCAACGCGCCCTTGTGGTTGACCCAGACCTCCGCCCGGAAGCCGCGCCGGTGCGCCGCCAAGGCGAGTCCGGTGGCGCCGCAGCCGCCGTGATGCGGCCCGCCCATGAAGATGGTGGTCGCCTCGCGGTAGAGCTGCAATTCGTGGGCGCGGGAAAAGTCCGCCTTCGGCTGCAGCGTCTTCATCGCCATCAGCAGCGCCGACGGCCCGCAGGTGAAATCGGTGGTCTGGTTGTAGTGCGGCACGGTCCCGCGCCGGCCCGTTTTCGGCAGGTGCGGCTTCGTCACCTTGAGCGCCGCGGATTTGCCGGCGGCGCGGCCCGGCGCCGCCTTCGCCACGGTCAGAGCTCCAGGATCAGGCGCTGCGGATCCTCCAGGCACTCCTTCATCCGCACCAGGAAGGTGACCGCCTCGCGCCCGTCGATGATGCGGTGGTCGTAGCTCAAGGCCAAGTACATCATCGGCCGGATCTCGACCTTGCCGCCCACCGCCATCGGCCGCTGCTGGATCTTGTGCATGCCGAGGATGCCGGATTGCGGCGTGTTCAGGATCGGCGTCGACATGAGCGAGCCGTAGACGCCGCCATTGGAGATGGTGAAGGTGCCGCCCTGCAACTCGTCGAGGGAGAGCTTGCCGTCGCGCGCCTTCTTGCCGAGTTCGCCGATCTTGGCCTCGATCTGCGGCAGGCTCAGCTTGTCGGCATCGCGCACCACCGGCACGACCAGGCCCTGCTCGGTGCCGACGGCGACGCCGATGTCGTAGTGGTTCTTGTAGATGATGTCGGTGCCGTCAATCTCGCCATTGACCGCCGGAATCTCCTTCAGCGCCTGGATCGCGGCCTTCACGAAGAAGCCCATGAAGCCGAGCTTCACCTTGTGGCGCTTCTCGAAGCTGTCCTTGTACTGGTCGCGCAAAGCCATGACCGCGCCCATGTCCACCTCGTTGAAGGTGGTCAGCATGGCAGCGGTGTTCTGCGCCTGCTTCAGGCGCTCGGCGATGCGGCGGCGCAGGCGCGACATCGGCACGCGCTCTTCCAGCGGCGCCAAGGCGCGCGGCACATGCGGAACTTCGGGTTGCGGCGCCGGGCGCGGCGCAGCCGGCGCCGGAGAGACTTGCGGGGCGGCCGGCTTCGCCAGATGCGCGACCACGTCGCCCTTGGTCAGGCGGCCGTCTTTGCCGGTGGCCGCGATCGCCGCGGGGTCGAGCTTGTTGTCCGCGACCATCTTGCGCACGGCCGGTCCGCTTTCGGGAGCGACCGGTGCGGGAGCAGGGGCCGGCGCGGCAGTCGGTTGCGGCGCGGCCGCGGGCGCCGGCTTGGCCGGCGCGGCGGCGGCCACCGCTCCGTCGCTGATCTGGCCGATCACGGCACCGATATTGACGACGGTTCCGGCGGGCGCGGAGATCTCCGCCAAGGTTCCGGCGGCGGGCGCGAACAGCTCCTGGGTCACCTTGTCGGTCTCGAGCTCGGCCAAAGGCTCATCCGCCTTCACCGCGTCGCCGACATTCTTCATCCACTTGGCGACCGTGGCTTCGGTCACCGATTCGCCCAGACCCGGCACAACAATGGGTGTCGCCATCTACTCTCTCCTCATGCCGCGCGCCTTGCGGTGGCGCCGCGGGTCAAACCACCAGCGCTTCCTCGCAGAGCGCCGCCTGTTCCTTCAAGTGCCGGCGCAGCAGGCCGGTCGCCGGCGAGGCCGCCGCGGGACGGCCGACATAGCGCAGGCGCTGCTGCTTCAGGCCCAGCTCGCCCATCACCGTCTCGATCTCCGGCAGCACCGTCGTCCAGGCGCCCATGTTCTTCGGCTCCTCCTGGCACCACACCACCTCGGCGCCGGGGAAGCGGGCAAGCTCCGTCTTCAGCGGCTTCGCCGGGAACGGATAGAGCTGCTCGCAGCGCAGGATATGGACGTTCCTGATGTCGCGCTTCTCGCGCTCCTCGTAGAGGTCGTAATAGACCTTGCCGCTGCACAGCACGACGCGCTTGATCTCCTTGTCCGGCGCCGTCTTGCCATCGTCCCACAAGATGCGGTGGAAGCTGGAGCCGGGGCCGAACTCGGCGAGCTTCGACACCGCCAGCTTGTGGCGCAGCAGCGATTTCGGCGTCATGACGATGAGCGGCTTGCGGAAGTTGCGCCGCATCTGCCGCCGCAGGACGTGGAAATAGTTCGCCGGCGTGGTGCAGTTCACCACCTGCATGTTGTCCTCGGCGCAGAGCTGGAGGTAGCGCTCGAGTCGTGCGGAACTATGCTCCGGCCCCTGCCCCTCGAAGCCGTGCGGCAGCAGCATGACCAGGCCCGACATGCGCAGCCATTTGGATTCGCCGGACGAGATGAACTGGTCGATGATGACCTGCGCGCCGTTGGCGAAATCGCCAAACTGCGCCTCCCACAGCACCAGCGCCTTCGGGTCGGCGAGGCTGAAGCCGTATTCGAAGCCGAGCACGCCGGCCTCGGAGAGCGGCGAATTGATGACCTCGAAGCTCTCCTGGCCCGCCCTGATGTTGTTGAGCGGGATGTACTCCGCCTCGCTCTCCTGGTCGACCAGGACCGAGTGGCGCTGGGAGAAGGTGCCGCGCTTGACGTCCTGGCCGGAGAGGCGGACGAAATAGCCTTCCGTCAGCAGGGTGCCGAAGGCGAGCGCCTCGGCGGTGGCCCAGTCGACGCCCTCGCCGGTCTTGAACATCTGCTCCTTGACGGCGAGCTGGCGGGCGATCTTGCGGTTGACGTTGAACGTGGCGGGCACGGTTGTGAGCGCCTTGCCCACCTCCTGCAGCGCCTCCATCTCCGCCGCCGTCTCGCCGCGCCGGTCGTCGCCCGAGGCGATGGCGAGGCCGCTCCAGGCGCCTTCCAGCCAATCGGCCTTGTTCGGGCGATAGGAGCTGGCGGCCTCGAACTCGGAATCCAGCCGCTTCTGGAACTCCTCGGTGATGGCGTCGACCTCCTCGCGGGTCAGCGTGCCGTCCTCGACCAGGCGGTCGGCGTAGATCTGCCGCGTCGTCGGGTGAGTTCCGATCTGGCGGTACATCAGCGGCTGGGTGAAGGCCGGCTCGTCGCTCTCGTTGTGGCCGAAGCGGCGATAGCAGAACATGTCGATGACCACGTCGCACTTGAACTCCTGGCGGAATTCCATGGCCATGCGGGCGACGTGCAGCACCGATTCCGGGTCGTCGCCGTTGACGTGGAAGATCGGCGCCTGCACGCCCTTGGCAATGTCCGAGCAATAGGGGCTGGAGCGCGCCGCGGTCGGGCTGGTGGTGAAGCCGATCTGGTTGTTGATGATGAAATGGATGGTGCCGCCGGTCTTGTAGCCATCGAGCTCCGACATATCGAGCGATTCCGGCACCAGGCCCTGGCCGGCGAAGGCGGCGTCGCCGTGCAGCAGCAGGCCCATCACCTCCTCGCGCGCCTTGTCGTTGCGCTGGCGCTGCTTGGCACGCACCTTGCCCTGGACCACGGTGTTGACCGCCTCCAGGTGCGACGGATTGGCGGTCAGCGACAGATGCACCACGCGGCCGTCGAACTCGCGGTCGGCCGAGGTGCCGAGATGGTATTTGACGTCCGCCGAGCCCTGCACGTCCTCCGGGTTGGCTGCGTTGCCCTGGAACTCGGAGAAGATCGCCGCGAAGGGCTTGTTCATGAAGTTGGCGAGCATGTTCAAGCGCCCGCGATGGGCCATGCCGACGACCACTTCCTTGAGGCCCATCTGGCTGCCGCGCTTGATGATCTGCTCCAGCGCCGGGATCATGCTCTCGCCGCCGTCCAAACCGAAGCGTTTGGTGCCGGTGTATTTCTTGTCGAGGAACTTCTCGAACATCTCGGCGGCGGTCAGCCGCTCCAGGATCGCGCGCTTGCCCCGATCGGTCAGCTCGCGCTGGTTGCGGCTGCCCTCGATGCGCATCTGCAGCCACTTGCGCTGGTCGGGGTCCTGGATGTGCATGTATTCGACGCCGACATTGCCGCAATAGGTCTGGCGCAGCACATGCACGATCTGGCGGAGCGTGGCGCTTTCGTAGCCGAGGACGTTGTCGATGTGGATCTCGCGGTCCATGTCGGCGTCGGTGAAGCCGAGGGAGCGCGGGTCGAGGTCGGCGTGCTTCTCGCGCGGCTTCAGCTGCAGCGGGTCGAGGCTGGCCTCCAGATGGCCGCGCACGCGATAGGCGCGGATCAGCATCATGACGCGGAGCGAATCGCGGGCGGCGCGCTTCAGATCCTGCGGCCGGGCGCGCTGGGCGACGAATTCCTCGGCATGGGCGCCGTCATGGCCATTGCCGTCCTCGCGCGCGATCTCGACGCTGCGCTGGCGCGGCGCCCAGGTGGCGCCGCGGATGTCGTTGAGGGCGATTTCGCTCTCATCCTGCAGCTCGGAGAAGAACTTGCGCCAGGACGGATCGACGGCCTCGGGATGCTCGAGATAGCGCGCGTAGAGCTCTTCGAGGAACGGCCCATTGGGGCCGGACAGGACGCTCGCGGGATTGGTGCTCATGGATCGCTTGCCTCGGGGACCGCGATCGGTCGACGGCCCGTCAATCTAGCTGCCTCAGCGCGGCGGGCCGTCCGCGCCCGATCCACGCGAACCCTGAACCGCCCCTTATGAGCCGCCGCCCCCCCGCCCGCGGCGCCCCGGAGGGCGCAACGGCGGCGACAACTCCTACCGGCCCATCGCCTTCAGCATCGTCGAGCCGAGGCTGGCGGGCGAATCCGCGACATGGATGCCGGCGGATTTCATCGCGGCGATCTTGTCCCCGGCGCCACCCTTGCCGCCAGAGATGATCGCTCCGGCATGGCCCATGCGGCGGCCCGGCGGGGCAGTCACGCCGGCAATGAAGCCAACCACCGGTTTCTTGCGCTTCTCGCGCTTCAGGAACTCGGCGGCGTCCTCCTCGGCGGTGCCGCCGATTTCGCCAATCATGACAATCCCCTGGGTCTCATCGTCGCCCAAGAACATTTCCAAACAGTCAACGAAATTGGTGCCGTTAACCGGGTCGCCACCAATGCCGATGCAGGTGGTCTGGCCCAGCCCGGCCGCGGTGGTCTGCGCCACCGCCTCATAGGTAAGCGTGCCGGAGCGGGAAACAATGCCGATCTTGCCCCGCTTGTGGATGTGGCCGGGCATGATGCCGATCTTGCACTCGCCGGGCGTGATGACCCCCGGGCAGTTCGGGCCGATTAGGCGGGTGCGGCTGCCCGAGAGGGCGCGCTTCACCTTGACCATGTCGAGGACCGGGATGCCCTCGGTGATGCAGACCGCCAGCTCCAGCCCGGCATCGATCGCCTCCAGGATGGCGTCGGCGGCAAACGGCGGCGGCACATAGATGACGCTGGCATTGGCCCCGGTCTTGGCGACCGCCTCGGCCACCGTGTCGAAGACCGGCAAATCGAGATGCTTGGTGCCGCCCTTGCCCGGCGTCACGCCGCCGACCATGCGGGTGCCGTAGGCGATGGCCTGCTCCGAATGGAAGGTGCCCTGGGCTCCGGTGAAGCCCTGGCAGATGACCTTGGTATCCTTGCCGACGAGAACCGCCATGATCAGGCCTCCTTCACCGCTTTGACAATCTTTTCGGCGGCGTCCGCCAGATTGTCGGCGCTGAGGATCGGCAGGCCGGATTGCGCCAGAATTTTCTTGCCCAGCTCGACGTTGGTGCCTTCGAGGCGCACGACCAGCGGCACATGCAGGCTCACTTCGCGGGCCGCGGCGATGACGCCCTCGGCGATGACGTCGCAGCGCATGATGCCGCCGAAGATGTTGACCAGGATGCCTTCGACATTCGCATCCGAGAGGATGATCTTGAACGCCGTCGTCACGCGCTCCTTGGTGGCGCCGCCGCCGACATCGAGGAAGTTGGCCGGCGCGCCGCCATAGAGCTTGATGATGTCCATGGTCGCCATGGCGAGGCCGGCGCCATTGACCATGCAGCCGATGTTGCCGTCGAGCTTGATGTAATTGAGGTTGTGCTTGCCGGCCTCAAGCTCGGCCGGGTCCTCCTCGTCCTCGTCGCGCATCGCCTCCACGTCCTTGTGGCGGAACAGCGCGTTGTCGTCGAAGTTCATCTTGGCATCCAGCGCGATGACATCGCCGGCGCCGGTCACCACCAGCGGGTTGATCTCGACGATCGAGCAGTCGAGATCGACGAAGGCCTTGTACATGGCCAGGATGAACTTGGTGCAGGAGCCGATCTGGTTGCCCTCGAGGCCGAGGCCGAAGGCGATCTGGCGCGCATGGAAGGGCTGGATCCCGGAGGCGGGATCGACGGCGACCTTCAGGATCTTTTCCGGGTGCTTGGCGGCGACCTCTTCGATCTCCACGCCGCCCTCGGTCGAGGCCATGACGGTGATGCGCGAGGTGGCGCGGTCGACCAGCATGCCGAGATAGAGCTCGCGCTTGATGTCGCAGCCGCTCTCCACATAGATGCGCTTGACCAGCTTGCCCTTGGGCCCAGTCTGATGCGTCACCAGGTTCATCCCGATCATGCGCTTGGCGGTGTCGCGCACGTCGTCGAGCGACTTCACCACCTTGACGCCGCCGCCCTTGCCGCGGCCGCCGGCATGGATCTGCGCCTTGACGACCCAGACGGAGCCGCCCAGCTTCTGCGCGGCCTCGACCGCCTCGTCGGCGGTATAGGCGACATGGCCGGAGAGGACGCCGACGCCAAATTTGGCGAGCAGCCCCTTCGCCTGATATTCGTGGATATTCATCTACGGGCCTCGTTACTGCGCCGCGAAAAGCGGCGCCATGATGCGTGACGCATCTGCCGAAACCCCGTCTCCAGGTCTTTGTAGATCAGATAGTTAGACTTGGAGGAAAGCGGGCGACAGCGGCAGTCCAGGGATTGCTGTGATGCAGCAAACCAACTTTACCCATCTCTTGGGCCGGTTCAAGCCTTTTAGGGCCCTATCGACCTTTGGAGGGAGGGCGGTCGGGACTGCCGCCGTCGCTAGCCGATTGCTAGTAGCGAATCGGGAAGACCTACTTCTTTTTGGCCTTCTTCTTGGCCGGCTTCTTCGCAGCGGCCTTCTTCGCACCCTTCTTCTTGGCGGCCTTCTTGGCGGCCAGAGCGATACTCGTCATTGTTTCTCTCCTCTTTGAAGCTTCCTCACCACATCGATGAGGCCCCTAACGGCCGCGACCGACTTGTCGAACATGGCCTTCTCGGCCTTGTTCAGTTCGATCTCGACCACTTTCTCCACGCCGTTCGCGCCGATGATCACCGGCACGCCGACATAGAGCCCTTTCACCCCGTATTCGCCATTCAGCATGGCGGCACAGGGCAGAACTCGCCGTTTGTCCTTGAGATAGGATTCCGCCATCAGGATGGCGGAGGAAGCCGGGGCGTAGAACGCCGAGCCGGTCTTCAGCAGATTGACGATCTCGGCGCCGCCGTCACGGGTGCGCTGCACGATCGCGTCGATCTTCTCCTTGGTGGTCCAGCCCATCTTGATCAGATCGGGCAGCGGGATGCCGGCGACCGTCGAATAGCGCACCAGCGGCACCATGGTGTCGCCATGGCCGCCGAGCACGAAGGCCGTCACGTCCTCGACCGAGACCTTGAATTCCTGCGCCAGGAAGTGGCGGAAGCGGGCGCTGTCCAGCACGCCGGCCATGCCGACCACCCGATTGGCGGGCAGGCCCGAGGCCTGCTGCATCACATACACCATCACGTCGAGCGGGTTGGTGATGACGATGACGAAGGCCTTGGGGCAATACTTCTTGATGTTCTTGCCGACGGTGTCGACGACCTTGGCATTGGTGGCGATGAGGTCGTCGCGCGACATGCCGGGCTTGCGCGGGATACCGGCGGTGACGATCACCACGTCCGCGCCCTTCAGCGCGTCATACTTGTTGGCGCCGACATAGCTGGCGTCGAAGCCTTCGACCGGGGCGGCCTGGGCGATGTCGAGGCCCTTGCCCTGCGGCACGCCGTCGACCACGTCGAACAGGACCACGTCGCCCAGATCCTTCAGACCCGCGAGCAGGGCAAGCGTTCCACCGATTTGTCCAGCCCCGACGAGGGCGATCTTCTTGCGTGCCATCAACAACCCGAAACCTGATTACGCATCGCTACCGCCTGTTCCGGCAGCGCGGAGTGGCCCATTGCGCAGAATACTAGGTGTTGTGTTAATACTATCATTTGAACTCAAGAGCAAGCGTTAACCGAAGTTCCCCATTTTGCGTCACGCATCACGTCAAATGCGGTCGCTCCAGATAGTCCACCGATTGCATCTCGTTCAGGCGCGAAACCGTGCGCTCGAAGTCGAAGGACCCATCGCCCGCCGGATAGAGCCGTTCCGGTGCATCGGCCGCCGCGATGATGGTCGTGGTGCGATGCTCGTAGAGCGCATCGATGAGCGTGACGAAGCGGCGGGCTTGGTCGCGATGATCGGGCGACAAGCGTGGCACGCCATCGATTAACACAGTGTTGAAATGTGTCGCGATTGCGAGGTAATCGGCCGCACCCAGCGCCTTCGCGCACAGATCCTCGAAGTCGAACCAGGCGACGCCCTCGGCCTGGCGCGCGATCTCCAGCCGGCGTTCCTGCACGATGATGGTGTCCCGCTGCGGCGTGGCGCCGCCGGTCAGGCGCTGGAATGCTTCGCGCATGTGGCGCGCCGCGAACTCGCCCAGCGGATAGTGGTAGACCCGCATGTCCTTGATGCGTTGCAGGCGGTAGTCCCGCTCGGCATCCAGCTCCAGCACGTCGAGCCGGTCCTTGATCAGGGCGATGAAGGGCAGGAAGCGGTCGCGCTGCAGCCCGTCCTTGTAGAGATCGTCCGGCGCCCAGTTCGAGGTGGCGACCACGACCACGCCCCGCTCGAACAGCGCCTCGAACAACCGGCCGAGGATCATCGCGTCGGCGATGTTCGTCACGTGGAACTCGTCGAAGCAGAGCAGCGTCGCCTCGCCGGCGATCTTGTCGGCCAGCGCGCCGATGACGTCGTCCTGCTTGCCCTTCTCCTGGCGCCAGCGATGCAGCGTCTCCTGCACCTCGATCATGAAGGCGTGGAAATGGACCCGGCGCTTTTCCGGCAGCGGTGCGGTGGCGAAGAACAGATCCATCAGCATCGACTTGCCGCGGCCGACGGGGCCGAAGATGTAAAGGCCTTGCGGCGCCTCCATCTCGCGCCGGCGGGCGAGGCCGAGACGTTCGCGCCAGCCGCCGCTCTTCGCCTGCTCCGGGCGATAGTGCTTCAGCGCGTGATGCAGCGATTGCAGCTTCTCCGCCGCCAACTCCTGCGCGAAATCATGGCTGAGGGCACCCGCGCGTTGCATGGCGCGATAGCGCGGCAGGGGTCCGTCTTCGAGGGCTGAAGAGACCAGCGCGTCTGACACAGCGTAAGCGGCGACTCGGTCAATATGCATGTTGCGCATATCACATCACATTTTGCGTCACTTGACTACTGGCAAGTGATTCGCGGCGGCGCGCAGCGTCGCATTTTCGTCGCAGCACTGAGTCATCGATGCAACAGATCGCGCGAAAAAAACCGCGCCGGCGATCCATCGATCGCGCGGCGCGGCGTCGCTTGCGAGTCCGACGATGCGGACGCGACTTACATCGGCTTGTCGTTGACCAGCAGCTCGCCGGTCTCCTTCACGTCGATCTTGAACTTGTCGACCGGCTTGCCGTCGGCGCCGGAATCGCGCTCAGCGAATTGCAGCAGCATGCTGACCACGCCGATGATGTCCGCCGAAGACGGATCGGCCGGATTCGCCTGCGCCAGAGCCATAACATCATCGAGGCCGGTCCAGGCGACGTTGAGCGTCCCGACGGCGCCCATGACCGATTGCGGCGTCACGTCGAAGGCGCCGTCGGCCTTCACCTCGGTCATCTCGGCGGTGACGGCGGAGGGCGTCACTTCGATCTTGGCGCCCGAGGTCTGCAGCACCGCCTGCAGCGCCACCAGCATCGCCATGGCGTTGGCTTCCGCCATGGCGCTGTCGGCGGAGAGCATGCCGGGCAAATTGTCCGCCAGCACCTTGGTCAGCTCCTTGCTCGGGATCTCGGTGACCTTGAGGCCGAGATTGCCCTGCTTCGGCAGCACCGCCTTGGCCAGCGGGCCGGAGGCTTCCGGCGAATTGATGACGAGGCCCTGATGCGCGATGTCGAAGCCGAGGCTGGCCTTCTGCTCATTGATCCCGTCGAAGGCTGAACCGAGGTTCAACTGGTCGAGGGCGAAGACCGTCGCCCCCGCCTCGGCGAAGCCGACCTGCTTGAGCGCGACCTTGAACACGCCGCCCTTGACCGCCGCGGCCATGGCGCTGACCGAGTCCGTGAGCGCCTTCTGCTCCTCCGGCGTGAGGGCGGCGGGCGGCGTGGCGGTTCCCGCCGCGGCGTCGGCGGCGGCGACCTGCTTGACCATCAGCTCCTGGTATTTCTTCATCGCCGCCTGAAATTCGACGACCTTCATCGCGTCGTAGCGGCCCTCGGCGGCGATCTCGCCGACGCTGAAAATCCCGGTGCCGCCGGTATCCTTCACCTCCAGGCCGCTCAGCGTCGCCCCGCCCACGGAATCGAACAGCCCGCCGCCCTTGTCGACCAGCTCCGCGCTGGTCGTCACCCGCGCCACGCGCAGGTCGCTGCCCCGGTCGTCGGTGGCGACGATGTCGGCGAATTCGGCGTCCAGCTTGCGGAAGGTGGCGAGCTCGCGCGACCACAGGCCGCTGAACGACTTGGTGGCGAGGCCCAGCTTGCCCTTCTGCGCGCCGTCGGCCCCCTTGAAGGGAATCTCCGGCGCGATCTTCAGCTCGGAGACCTCGTAGCTCTGCTCGTCCTTGGGCCTGGCGACATAGCTGATCGTGCCGATGTCCAGATAGCCGTCGGCACCGGGCGCGAATTTCAAGCCCTCGATGGCGACGGCGTAGCGGTCGTCCTCCGCCGGCGTGACGGTCACGGCGCTGTGGCTCAGCACCTTCTGCGCCGCCTGGCCCTCCATGATCTGCAGCTGGGCCTCCGTGTCAGCCTTCAGCTGCGCGGCGACCGCCTCGCGGTCGGGGCCCTTGTCGCAGGCCGCCAGGGTCAGCGCCAGGATGCCGGCCATGGCGCCGGCCAGGATGCGCCGGCGGCGAACGGGTTCAAGGCTGCCGGTTCTGCTCATCAGGGTCATGGGATGCGGTCTCTCTTTCTGCGGGTCGCGGGAAAAGCGGCCGGCGCGGGACCGCCTGCCGGAAAATCGGCGCACCTTATCGGCGCCAAGGAAAATTGTCAGCCGAACCCGGCCGAATTGTGACGCCGGACACGAAAACGGGAACGCGGCGGCGACGGGATCAGCGCCGCTCCACCATCAGCTTCTTGATCTCGGCGATCGCCTTCGCCGGATTGAGACCCTTCGGGCAGGTCTTGGTGCAGTTCATGATGGTGTGGCAGCGATAGAGCCGGAACGGATCCTCGAGGTTGTCGAGCCGCTCGCCGGTCGCCTCGTCGCGGCTGTCGGCGATCCAGCGATAGGCCTGCAGCAGGATGGCGGGCCCCAGATAGCGGTCGCCGTTCCACCAGTAGCTGGGACAGGCGGTCGAGCAGGAGAAGCACAGGATGCACTCCCACAGGCCGTCCAGCTTGGCGCGCTCCTCGGGCGATTGCAGGCGCTCGCGCGCCGGGGCCGCCGTATCGGCTTTCAGCCACGGCTCGATCGAGGTGTATTGCGCGAAGATGCGGTTGAGATCCGGCACCAGATCCTTCACCACCGGCAGATGCGGCAGCGGATAGATCTTCACCGGCCCCTTCACCTCGTCGATATACTTGGTGCAGGCCAGCGTATTGGTGCCGTCGATGTTCATGGAGCAGGAGCCGCACACACCCTCGCGACAGGAGCGGCGGAAGGTCAGCGTCGGGTCGATCTCGTTCTTGATCTTGATCAGCGCGTCGAGAACCATCGGCCCGCAGGCATCGAGGTCGACCTCGTAGGAATCGATGCGCGGATTGCCGCCCTGGTCGGGGTCCCAGCGATAGATCTTGAAGCTGCGCGTGCGCTTGGCGCCGGCGGGGGCCGGGAAGCTCTTCCCCGCGACCGGGCGGTCCTTCGCGTCAAGCCTGAGTTCGGCCATATCTCACCTGACCTCGATTAGTAGACCCGCGCTTTCGGCGGGAAGCTCTGCACGTCGTTGCTGAGCGGCTTCAGATGCACCGGGCGGTAGTTGATGTGGACCTTGCCGTCCTCGCCCGCCCAGGCGATGGAGTGCTTCAGCCACTTCTGGTCGTCGCGCTCTGGAAAATCTTCGCGCGCATGGGCGCCGCGGCTTTCCTGCCGGTTATAGGCCGATTCGATCGACACCACGGCCTGGTAGAGCAGATTGTCGAGCTCCAGCGTCTCGACCAGGTCGCTGTTCCAGATCAGCGAGCGGTCGGCGACCTTCACCCGGTCGCGCTGGGCCCAGATGTCCTGCAGCTGGTCGCAGCCTTCCTTGAGCACCTCGCCGGTGCGGAACACGGCGCAATGCGACTGCATCACCTTCTGCATGGCGAGGCGCAGCTGCGCCGTCGGCATGTCGCCGTCGGCGTGGCGCGCCCGGTCCAGGCGGTGGATCGCCAGCTCGCCGGCATCCTTGGGCAGCGACCGCAGGCTGTCGCCGGGCACGATCTCGGCGCAGCGGATCGCCGCGGCGCGGCCGAACACCACCAGGTCGAGCAGCGAGTTGGAGCCGAGGCGGTTGGCGCCGTGGACCGAGACGCAGGCCGCCTCGCCGATCGCCATCAGGCCGGGCACCACCATGTCGGGGTTGTCGCCCGAGAGCGTCACCACCTCGCCGCGGTAATTGGTCGGCACGCCGCCCATGTTGTAGTGGCAGGTCGGCAGGACCGGGATCGGCTCGCGGGTCACGTCGACCCCGGCGAAGATGCGCGCCGTCTCGGCGATGCCGGGCAGGCGCTCGTGGATCACCTTCGGGTCGAGATGCTCGATATGCAGGTGGATGTGGTCCTTGTGCGGGCCGACGCCGCGGCCTTCGCGGATCTCGATGGTCATCGAGCGGCTGACCACGTCGCGCGAGGCGAGGTCCTTGGCCGATGGCGCGTAGCGCTCCATGAAGCGCTCGCCGGCCGAGTTGGTGAGGTAGCCGCCCTCGCCGCGCACGCCTTCGGTGATCAGGCAGCCGGCGCCGTAGATGCCGGTCGGGTGGAACTGCACGAATTCCATGTCCTGAAGCGGCAGGCCGGCACGCAAGGTCATGGCGTTGCCGTCGCCGGTGCAGGTATGCGCCGAGGTGCAGGAGAAGAAGGTGCGGCCGTAGCCGCCGGTCGCCAGCACCACCATCTTGGCGTGGAAGCGGTGGATCGAGCCGTCGTCGAGGTTCCAGGCCACCACGCCGACGCAGGCGCCATCGGAATCCATGATCAGGTCGATGGCGAAATACTCGACGAAGAACTGCGCCTGGTGCTTCAGCGCCTGCTGGTAGAGGGTGTGCAGGATGGCGTGGCCAGTGCGGTCGGCGGCGGCGCAGGTGCGCTGCGCGATGCCCTTGCCGAAATGCGTGGTCATGCCGCCGAAGGGCCGCTGGTAGATCTTGCCGTCCTCGGTGCGGCTGAACGGCACGCCGTAATGCTCGAGCTCGATGATCGCCGGCACCGCCTCGCGCACCATGTATTCGATGGCGTCCTGGTCGCCGAGCCAGTCCGACCCCTTGATGGTGTCGTACATGTGCCAGCGCCAATCGTCCTCGCCCATGTTGCCGAGCGAGGCGGAAATGCCGCCCTGGGCGGCGACGGTGTGCGAGCGCGTCGGATAGACCTTGGAGATGCAGGCGGTCTTCAGCCCCTTCTCCGCCATGCCGAAGGTCGCGCGCAGCCCGGCGCCGCCGGCGCCCACCACCACCACGTCATAGACGTGGTCGACGAAGGGATACGCCTTCCCGTTGATATGGGGCGCGCCGTTCGGTTGATCGGCCATGATGCCGCCTTCTCCTCGAAATCTCTCAGCCGCCGTAGATGACAATGACCAGCAGCGACACCAGCCCGGCGGCCACCAGCGCGACGCCCGCGGCCTGGACCAGCAGCAGCAGGACCAGCTTGGCCGCATGGCCGTGGATGTAGTCCTCGATCACCACCTGCAGGCCGAGCACCGCGTGATAGACCAGCGCGATCAGGAACAGGCTCATCAGCCCGAGGGTCAGCGGCGAGCCGAGCCACCAGATGGCGGTGGCATGGTCGACCTCTGCCAGGCAGACGAGGGTGGCGATGAACCACAGCGACAGCGGGATCAGCGCCAGCGCCGTCATCCGCTGCATCCACCAATGCTGCGTACCCTCTTTCGCAGACCCCAGGCCGCGCACGCGGCCAAGCTCGCTGCGCAGGGATTTGCCGGAGGCTTTGCCCGCCATCAGAAGGCACCTCGCGCCCAATAGCCCAACACCCAGGCTGCTACGGTCAGGATCGCCGTGCCGATCATCACCGCCCAGCCGGTGCGGTAAGCTGTCGCAAGCTCGAAGCCCCAGCCGGCATCCCAGGCCAGGTGCCGCAGGCCGTTCAGCAAGTGATAGAAGAAGGCGCCGGTCCACAGGAACAGCAGAGCGCGGCCGGGGATCGAGCCGAGGCAAGCCTGCACCCGGTCGAATTCCGTTGCGCCCGCCGCCGCGGCCATCAGCCAGACCACCAGCGCCACCACGCCGAGCGACAGGAAAAGACCGGTCAGGCGGTGCAGGATTGAGGTGATCGAAGTCAGCTGCGGTCGGTAGACCTGCAGATGCGGCGATGTCGGTCGTGGATGCGAAGCCATAGGTTCGGCCTTTTGCGCGCAAAAGATCCCAGAAACTGCCGGACATGCCGACTTGCGCGCCGGCCGCATGCCCTCGGATAGATAAGGTCTGATTAGCGTTTTTGCACTGCAGCGTCAATTCAGACCGAAGTCGAAGTATCGGCTTAACCTGCCAAGCTTAACAGCCCTTTAAAGAACAAATGTTCCGGCCCTAGCGCCGCCGCGGCACCAGGACGGTGTAGTCGAGATCGAGGACGATTTCGGCCGGATACTTGCCCGCCGCATCGGGCCCCGGGAAATCCGCGCAGGGCAGGTCCTTGGTGGCGATGCTGCGCAGGCGCAGCGCGCCGAGATCGGGATTGTCCGGCAGCTCGATCGCGTCCAGCACCTCGCTCCAGGCATAGATGGTGTCGCCGGCGAAACTCGGATTGACGTGGCGGCCGCCATTGACGGCGAGGATGCGGAAGGCGTTGCCGAGGCCGTTGAAGCTGAGCGCGCGGGCGAGGCTGATGATATGGCCGCCATAGATCAGACGCCGGCCGAAGCGGCCCTGGCCCTCGGTGTGCTGGTTGAAATGCACCTTGGCGTTGTTCTGGTAGAGCCGCGTCGCCGTCATGTGGTCGCTCTCTTCCAGCGTCATGCCGTCGACATGGTCGATGCGCTCGCCCTTGGCATAGTCTTCCCAGCAATGCGGCGAGCCGGCGAGCACGCGGTCGTAGTTCTCCATCTGCAAGCCGTCGGGCAGGATCAGATCCTCCGCCGCGACATGGCCGACCAGATCGGGTACGCGGCCCTCCGGCGCCGGCGCCGCCTTGTCGCGCTTGCGCACCATGACCCAGCGCACGTAGTCGAGCACCACATCGCCCATCTGGTTGCGCCCGGTGGTCTGCACATAGACGATGCCGGTCTCGCGGTTGGAGTTCTCCTTGAGGCCGATGACCGTCGACTGCGCCTGCAGTGTGTCGCCCGGATAGACCGGCGCGCCGAAGCGCCCCTGGGCATAGCCGAGATTGGCGACGGCATTGAGCGAGATGTCGGCGACCGAGCGGCCGAAGACCAGGTGAAAGACCAGCACGTCGTCGAGCGGCGCCTGGTCGTAGCCGAGGCTCTGGGCAAAGCTGTCCGAGGAATGCAGCGCGAAGCGCGATCCCGTAAGCCCGATATAGAGCGCCACGTCGCCCTCCGAGACCGTGCGCGGCACCGCATGCACGATCTCCTGCCCGAGCCGGAAATCCTCGAAGAAATTGCCTGGATTGGTTTTCATGCGGCCCCTGATCGCGAGATGCCCGTTGCTGCGCCGCAGCATAGCCCGATCCTACGGGAAACCGCCAGCGGAGCGATGGCGGGCCACTTGCCGAAATGATAGGTTTCCTAGCCGAACCCCCGCCGAGGGCCGCTTGCTGTCATCAGGTAGCGTCTTCCCCGCCTTCCTCCACCTCAGCATCGCGCTGGCGCTGCTGGCCGGCGGGGCGCGGATGCTCTGGCTGTTCCTGTCGCCGGTACCACGCGCCATGCCCAAGGCGGTCAAGCGACGAAGGTTTCTGACCATCGGCAAGTTCGCGCCGCTGCTCCTGGTCTTCGGCTGCGGCGCGGTTACCGGTTTCATCATGGTCTTACTGTGGATGAAGTCGGCGCCGCACAACTGGTGGAACATCTTTCCGTTCCTCGCAGTGTATGCGCTCGGCATCGCCGGTGTCGGCGCGCTCCTTTCCGGCATCGCCGTCCAATCCACCTTGGTCGATGCCTATCGCGGCTTCGACCCCGACGCGGACACCGGAAATTTTCAGCGCGACCTCGATGGCGCCTTCGTTTTCGCCTTCGCGGTGATCATGCTGGCGGCGATGAGCTTTCGCTGGCTGCCGGATTTCACTTGGTCCACGGCCACGCTCGAGGATGTCGATCGCCACAAATTCGCCATTCGGGGCGCGCTCTATCTGGCCGCCTTCGCGGCCGTCCTACGGGCATACTATACCGCCCGGAACACGGCCCCGGAGGCCAACAAGGGGCTCCGCTATCTGGCGGCCTGGAGCGGCGCGTTGCTGTTCATCGTCCTCGACGGGACCATCAAGGGTCTCCTGCCGCGTGACTACGATGTCGCGCGATACCTGAAGGACCGCGACGACCCGGTCAGCCTGTTGGGCTTGACACCGCCGCTCGCGCCGCCTCCCGATCTTTGGCACGGCGAGCTTGTCGCGCTCCTCGGCCTGTCCCTGGTGGCGACCATGTCCGTGACGACGCTAGTCGATCTGGTTGCCCGGCGCGGTTTGACGACCATCTACATTCCGACACGGATCTGGCCGGGAGGTCTCTTTGCTTGTCTCGCGTTCCTGAGCACGGGCGCGTACGCGCGACATGACCTGCCGCCGAACGCAGCAATCGACTGGATCTCGGAGGTTGCGATGCCGCTAATGATCGGCATGGCACTGCTGCGGACCTTTCCCCTGCTGTTGGATTACAGCAAAAAGGGCTGGGGCTTCGGGGTGAGGATCGCAGCGCGTAGTTTGCTCGCACAGATTCTGCTTTTTATCCTGCTCTCGTCTCTCGCCGCCGCGCTGCTCTCCGCCATATCGCTGTTGAACAAGACAGGTTTCGCGGTGCTGCTGTTCGCCAGCGTCGCCGCCGCGACGCTGGGCTGGCTGCGCTTTCCGGCGGCCGTGCCGGCTGCTAAGGCCACGCCGGCTGAGGCGAGCTGACGATCCTCCCCGCCGCTACGGCGGACCTACTCCCCACAGCGGCCGATTATTGTCCGCAGACAAGATCGCCGCTTTCCGCGACCGGATTTCCCTTGCAACGCGTGCGGCGATGCTCAGGATACGGCTCGAAATTCGCCCATCCGAGCCATCCGATGAACGTCCTTTCCATCCAGTCCCAGGTCGTCTACGGCCATGTCGGCAATTCCGCCGCCGCCTTCGTGCTGCAGCGCCAGGGCCATGCGGTGTGGCAGGTGCCGACGGTGCTGTTCTCCAACCACCTGGGCAAGCCCACCTTCCGCGGCCGCGACGTGCCGGCGGAACAGGCCCGCGACCTGGTCGAGGGGCTTAAGGAGCTCGGCTATCTCGACGATGTCGACATGCTGCTGACCGGCTATCTCGGCACGCCGGACACCGCGCGGCTGGCCGCCGAGCTGGCGCATCTGATCCGGGCGCAGAACCCGCAGGCGATCTTCGCCTGCGATCCGGTCATGGGCGACGACGACGAGCTTTATGTGAAGCCGGACCTGGCCGACACCATCGCCGAGGAGCTGATCCAGGCGGCGGACGTGCTGCTGCCCAACGTGTTCGAGCTGGGACGGCTCACCGGCCGAATCGTCAAGGACGAGGCGAGTGCGGTCGACGCGGCGCGGGCGCTGCAGGAGCAGACCGGGGTGAAGCTGGTCATCGCCACCGGCGTGCCGACCACCTCAACCGACCGCATCGCCGCTTTGGCCCTGACCGGCCAGGACGTCCATCGCGCCGAGGCGGCGCGGCGCAAGCTGCGCGTGTCGGGCACCGGCGATACCTTCTCCGCCCTGTTCAATGGCCATTACGTGACCTCGCGCGACGCGGCAAAGTCGCTCGACTTCGCCATGAAGGCGATGGAGGTCATCTGCACCGCGACCTCGGAAGCCGACGCCGACGAACTGCTGATCGTGCAGACGCAGAATCAGTGGGCGGAAGTCGGAAGTCGGAAGTCAGGCTGACCGGGCGCTTTCAGACTTCCGACTTCTGTCTTCTGACTTCCGTCAGGCCGCCGCCTTGCCGCTCAGATAGTCCTTCGCCAGCACTTCCGCGATCTGCACGGCGTTGAGCGCGGCACCCTTGCGGAGGTTGTCGGCGACGACCCAGAGCGACAGGCCGTTCTCGATCGTGTGGTCCTCGCGGATGCGGCTGACATAGACCTTGTCCTCGCCGGCCGCCTCGATCGGCGTCACGTAGCCTTCGTTGGCGCGGTGGTCGACGACGCCGATTCCGGGTGCGGCCTGCAGCGCGGCGCGCGCCTCTTCCGCCGAGATCGGGCGCTCGAACTCGATGTTCACCGCCTCGGCATGGCTGACGAAGACCGGCACGCGCACGCAGGTCGCCGTGACCTTGATCTTCGGGTCGAGGATCTTCCGCGTCTCGACCGACATCTTCCATTCTTCCTTGGTGTAGCCGTCATCCATGAACACGTCGATATGCGGGATGACGTTGAAGGCGATCTGCTTGGTGAACTTCTCGCGCTCCACCGGCTGGTTCACGTAGATGTTGCGCGTCTGGTTGAACAGTTCGTCCATGGCGTCCTTGCCGGCGCCCGAGACGGATTGATAGGTCGCCACCACCACGCGCTTGATCCTGGCGATCTCGTGCAGGGGCTTCAGCGCCACCACCATCTGGATGGTCGAGCAGTTCGGGTTGGCGATGATGCCCCTCTTCTTGTAGCCGGCGATGGCCGAGGCGTTGACCTCCGGCACCACCAGCGGCACGTCGGGGTCCATGCGGAAATAGGAGGTGTTGTCGATGACGACGGCGCCGGCCGCCGCCGCCTTCGGCGCGAACTCGGCCGAGACCTTGGCGCCCGGCGAGGACAGCACGATGTCGACGCCCTTGAAGTTGAACTTGCCGAGTTCCTGCACCTTCAGCACCTCGTCCTCGCCGAAGGAGACCTCGGCGCCGGCCGAGCGCGAGGACGCCAGGGCGACGACCTCGTCGACCGGGAACGCGCGTTCCGACAGCGTCTGCAACATTTCGCGGCCCACATTGCCCGTGGCGCCGACCACCGCTACCCGATACCCCATGACCCACTCCTCAAAGCAAAAAGGCCGCATCTGCTGCGGCCTTCGGTTTCGTCGGAACTTTGACTTCCTCAGGCCGCGCGACATCCTCCGGCAGTCTTGCCGGTGGTCTTTTTGGTGGTCTTCGCGCTGATCACAGCCTGGATCACGTTACGTTTCCCTGAACGGCCCGCAAAACGTCGCCGCGAGGGCCCGGTCGGCGGCTGTTCTACAGAGAACCGGGCCGCCTGTCAAATGCCGGGAAAGCCGGCGAATCGCCGGCTTTCCTGCCGTCCTAGTTCACCGACACGACCTTGAAGGGCCGCGTCTCGCCATCATGCTCGGTGACCGAGACGTATTCGCCCGGCACGAAGGAATGGCGATCGAACTTGAAGGCCGGTTCGTCATCGTCGTCGCCCGGCGCATAGGAGAAGACCCAGCGGTCCTTTCCCAGGTGCAGCAGGGCGCCCTCTTCCGACTTCTCGCCTTCCCAGAAGCGCTGCACGCGGCAGGCCGCCTTCTCGCGCTTGTAGAGATCGACGTCGAGATGGCCGTCCTTGGTCAGCGGCGCGGTGAATTCGTAGCCGCAGCGCGGATTGCCTTCGGGGAACTGCTTGGTACGCGCCAGTTCGAGGCGGATCTTCTTCAGTTTGCTGTCGGACATTCTCGTCTCAGTGGGTCATGAAAACGGGCAGGTTGGCGGCATCGATCATGTGGCTGGTGACGCCGCCCAGCACCAGGTGCTTCAGCCGGCTATGCGTATAGGCGCCCATCACTAGCAGGCCGGCATTCGCTTCGCGCGCGGCGATCAGCAGGCGTTCGGCGATCGTGCCCGTGTGTTCGGCCGCCTCGCCGACCGAGGCGGCGACGCCCTGCCAGGCGAGATAATGCGTGAGATCGGCCGCCGACTGGGTGCCGGCATGGCCTTCCTTCACGTTGATCACGCGCACCCGCGGGCGACCCGCCAGCAGGGGCAGCGCGGCGCTGATCGAGCGGATGGCCTCGATCGAGCCGTTCCAGGAGATGATCGCGGCACCCTTGATCATCGCCTCGATGTTTGCGGCGCCCATCTCGGCCGGCACCAGCAGCACCGGCCGGCCGGCGGAGAACAGCGCGTCCTCGACCGCCACGGCGATGAGGTCGAGGGCCTGCTCCGATTTCGGCCGCGCCATGACGATGACGTCGGTCAAGCGGCCGAAGCGCGCCAGCAACTCCGATTCCTGGCCTTTCTCGGCGCGGTATTCAGCGCTGGGGCCGCTGACCGAACCGGCCTGGGTCGCCAGCGTGACGCCGGTCTCCTTGGCCCAGGCATCGAAGGTCGCCTTGGCCTGGGCGGCGCGCGCCTCGGCATGGCGTTCGGCGGCCGCCACCACCTCGGCGATGGCGACGCCCACATCCACCATCAGCGGCGTGGTCTTCAGCGGATCGGCAATGGCGTGCAGGCCGACGATATGGCCGCCGGCGAATTTGCTCAGCGCCAGTGCGGCGTCCAGCGCGGCGCGATCCGGCTCCAGCCCGAACAACGGAACCAGCAGATGCTTGAAAGCCATGGCGAACTCCCTCCCCCTCTGATCATGCCGCACGGCCGGTGCGCCCGGCCGGACGAACGACTATACGCCTATTACGGCGCAAATTTCACATGACTCAAGTGTCATGTAAGCGACGCGCGGGGAAACCGCGAGGGTGGCCCAATCCATGCGGCTGCAGGTCGCAGCGCCCGCGCCTGCGGCTACCCCGCCAGTTTGCCCAGCTCCTTCAGGATCTCGTCGCCCATGCGGGTGGTCGAGACCTTCGTGCAGCCCGGGGCCATGATGTCGCCGGTGCGGAAGCCGGCGGCGACCACGTTCTTCGCCGCCTGTTCCAGCAGATCGGCGGAGGAGCCGAGATCGAAGGAATAGCGGAACATCATGGCGAGGCTCAGCAGCGTCGCCAGCGGATTGGCGGCATCCTTGCCGGCGATGTCCGGCGCCGAGCCGTGCACCGGCTCGTAGAGCGCCTTGCGCCTTCCGTTTGCATCGGGTGCACCCAGCGAAGCCGAGGGCAGCATGCCGAGCGAGCCGGTCAGCATCGCCGCGCAATCGGAGAGCAGATCGCCGAACAGATTGTCGGTGACGATGACGTCGAACTGCTTCGGCTGGCGCACCAGCTGCATGGCGCAGTTGTCGGCGTACATGTGGGAGAGCTCGACGTCGCTATATTCCGCCGCGTGCAGCTTGGTCACCTCTTCGCGCCACAGCACGCCGCTTTCCATCACATTGGCCTTTTCGACCGAGCAGACCCGGCGGTTGCGCTTGCGCGCCAGCTCGAAGGCGACGCGGGCGACGCGCACGATCTCATGCGTGGTGTAGACCTGGGTGTTGATGCCCCGGCGCTCGCCATTGGGCAGGGTCTCGATGCCGCGGGGCGACCCGAAATAGACGCCGCCGGTCAGCTCGCGCAAAATCATGATGTCGAGTCCGGCGACCAGCTCGCGTTTCAGGCTGGACGCGTCGGCCAGCGCGTCGAAGACGATGGCCGGGCGCAGATTGGCGAACAGCTCCATATCCTTGCGCAGGCGCAGCAGGCCGCGCTCCGGCTTGATCTCGAAGGGCAGATTGTCCCACTTGGGCCCGCCGACGGCGCCCAGCAGCACGGCATCCGCCTGCATCGCCTTGGCCATCGCCGCGTCGGTCAGCGGCACGCCGTGCTTGTCGATAGAGCAGCCGCCGACCAGCTCATCCTCGGTGTCGAAGCTGAGCGCCTGGTTCTTCGCGAACCAGTCCAGCACGCGCTTCACCTGCGCCATCACTTCCGGACCGATGCCGTCACCGGCGAGGATGAGGAGTTTCTTGTTGGTGGGCATGTGTTTCCTCGATCGTGGGTAGATGGCATTGCCGTTAGAACAAATTCGTCATGGCAAGGCTTGGCCTTGCCATCCACGAGTTTGCCAGCCATGAACCGAATTCTTCGGATCGAAACTCGTGGATGCCAGGACCAAGTCCTGGCATGACGGCGGAGGAGTTGAGAGGCCGAGCGTCCTCACCACAGCCAGGGCTGGCCGATTTTCGCCTTCGCTTCGAAGCTGTCGATGTTGGCGGCCTTCTGCAGGGTGAGGCCGATGTCGTCGAGGCCGTTCAGCAGGCAATGCTTGCGGAAGGCGTCGATCTCGAAATGGATGCAGCCGCCATCGGGGCCGCGGATCTCTTGGCTTTCCAGATCGACGGAGACGACCGCATTGGCGCCGCGATTGGCGTCGTCCATCAGCTTGTCGACCTCGGATTGCGGCAGCACGATGGGCAGGATGCCGTTCTTGAAACAGTTGTTGTAGAAGATGTCGGCGAAGCTCGGCGCGATGACGCAGCGGATACCGAAATCGAGCAGCGCCCAGGGCGCGTGCTCTCTGCTCGAGCCGCAGCCGAAATTCGCCCCCGTCACCAGGATCTGCGCCTTGCGGTACTGCGTCTTGTTGAGGACGAAGTCCGGGATCTCCTTGCCGTCCGGCGTGTAGCGCATCTCGTCGAACAGGTTCTTGCCGAGCCCGGTGCGCTTGATGGTCTTCAGGAACTGCTTGGGGATGATCATGTCGGTGTCGACATTCATCATCGGCAGGGGCGCCGCGACGCCGGTCAGCTGGGTGAATTTCTGCATCGTCATACCGCTTGTGAAGAGGCGGCCCGCCGCGAAGTCGATCCGGCCGGCCGTCGGACCGGCCGGTTTTATGTCACGCCGCCGCCACCCCTCACAAGCGTTCTGTCCGCATGCCCGCCGCCCCCTACCAGCGCGGGTCGCGGTGGTCGATCGGGCCGGTTCCGACCTCTAGCAGGCCGAGATCCCGGCGCAGATGGTCGTTGAGGTCGTCGACCGAGCCAATGCGGCCCAGGCGGCACTGGCCCAGGCTCAGCAAAGCAGTGGCGATATGCGTCCAGCTGAAATGGCGGATCCGGGAATATGAAATCGAGATCATGGCGAGGCTCCTTGTCTTTGCCACTGCCACAAGGTAGTTCTTTCATAATTGAGGCGCTGTGAACGATTTCACACAGGTTCTATTCATAAATGAATGGCAAAGATGAGCAGCGCTGAGCTGAGCTGGGACGATCTGCGGCTCTTCGCGGCGATTGCCGCCGAAGGCTCTCTGAGCGCCGCCGCCCGCCGGCTGGGGGTCAGCCAGCCGACCATGGGCCGCCGCCTCCAGGCCCTGGAGCAGGCCGTGGGTGGCAAGCTGCTGGAGCGGGCCGGCCAGCAATACGTCCTGACCCCCCGCGGCGCCGAGCTGCTGCCGCTGGTCGAACACCTGGTCGAGGCCGGCCTTGCCATCGAGCGGGCGCGGCCGGATTTCGCCGAGACGGCGACCGGCAGCGTGCGGGTCACCGCCGGACCTTGGAACAGCCGGTTCCTGGCCCGGCGCCTGCCCGAACTGCTGGCCGATCTGCCGGGCATCGAGCTGGAGCTGCTGAGCGGCTACAGCTTCGCCAACCTGGCGCGGCGCGAGGCCGACATCGCCATCCGCAACCGCCGCCCGGTCGAGGGCAAGCTGGTGCGCCGCGCTCTGCCCGACCCCGCCTATGCGCTGTTCGCCGCGAAGGATTACGTGGCGCAGAACCCCGCCGCGATGAGCGCGGCGCGCAACCGGGAATGCCGCTGGATCAGCCTCGACGAGGGCCAGGTGCATGCCGCCTCGGTCAGATGGATCGAGCGGCACATCGACCGGCCGGCGGATATCCGCTGCAGCAATTCCGCCAACATCCTCGACGCCATCATCGGCGGCGCCGGCATCGGCATCGTGCCGTGCTGGGCCGGCCATGAGGAGCCGGACCTGGTCCAGCTGAGCGCGCCGCTGGAGGATTACGAGACCGACGGCCTGTGGCTGGTGGTGCACGAGGATCTGCGCAACCGCCCGCGCGTACGCCTGGTCGCCGACCGCATCGCGGCCTTGTTCCAGCGCTATCGCGCCCAGCTCCATCCCGAGGGGGCGGGATGAGCGTGGTGATCCGCCGGCTGGAGGCGGACACACCGGCGGCGGAGCTCGCCGCCCGCTGGCGCTATGACGCGTTTTTCGCCGATGGCGGCGATACGTTCGAGAGCTCGCGCGCGGCCCTGCTCGACTTCCTGCGGCGGCAGGGCGGCTACGAGGTCGGCCTCCTCGCCGAATGCGACGGCCAGCCCGCCGGCCTGTGCCTGTTCGTGCGCGCCGAGGCCGACCCCAATCCCCGGCCCGATCTGACGCCCTGGCTGGCGGCGCTCTACGTGGTACCGGACTTCCGGCGGCGCGGCATCGGCGCGGCGCTGGTCAAGGCGACCGAGGACCATGCGCGCAAGGTCGGCACGGCGACGCTGCATCTCTATACCTCGGAGGCGGAGCGGTTCTATGCCGGCCTCGGCTGGCAAACACGCCAGCGCTTCATCCAGAATGGCGATCGCTTCGCCCTGATGGTGCGCGCGTTGTCTACGCCTTAGCCCACCTTCGGCAGGGACGTATTCCCAGAATCGCGTATCATCGCGCCTCTGCGACTCGATCCGTTGGAGCGACAGGATGGCGGGCACGATTTCCGGGAAATCGACGAAGGTCGCCAGGAAGGCCGCCGCCAAACGCGGCGCGGCGAAGCCGAAACTGCTTTCAGGCGGCAACCCCCAGATCGCGAAGGAATACGGCGACGCCCCCGTGCAGGCCTATATCGCGGCCATGCCGGGCTGGAAACGCGAGATCGGCCGCCGTCTCGACGCGCTCATCACGCGCAGCGCCCCTGGCGTGAGCAAGGCGGTCAAATGGAACTCGCCCTTTTACGGGCTCGAGGGCCAGGGCTGGTTCCTCAGTTTTCATTGCTTCAAGAAATACATCAAAGTTGCCTTCTTCCGCGGCACGTCGCTGCGCCCCGTCCCGCCCGGCACGTCCAAGCAGAAGGAGGTGCGCTACCTCGACCTCCGCGAGGACGACGAATTCGACGAAGCGCAGATCGCCGCCTGGGTGAAGCAAGCCAGCCGATTGCCCGGCGAAAGGATGTGAGCGCCATGAAGAAAGCAACTGCGGCTATGAAGAAGAGCGTGCCGAAGGCGAAGACAGAAGCCTCCGCGTCCAGCCTGATCGATGCGCGGATCAGGGAACTGGGCGACTGGCGCGGCGAGACGCTGGCGCGGATTCGCGCGCTGATCAAGCAGGCCGACCCCGAGGTGGTCGAGGAATGGAAGTGGCGCGGCGTACCGGTGTGGTCGCATGCCGGCATCATCTGCACCGGCGAGACCTACAAGGCCGTGGTGAAGATGACCTTCGCCAAGGGCGCTTCGCTGGAGGACCCCAAGGGCCTGTTCAATGCCAGCCTCGACGGCAACACGCGGCGCGCCATCGACATCCGCGAGGGTGACAAGATCGACGAAAGGGCGCTGAAGGCGCTCATCCGCGCCGCCGTGTCGTTGAACACGGCGAAGCGACCTGCCGCGTCACGGTGAACGGCGCGGAAATTCCAGACCTGCCTTACAGGAAGATATCCGATCCACCATTCTGAGAGATGGGCGGATCGAACGAAACCGCTCCATCTTCACGGCGGTAAGGAAACTGGACGATGAGGGAGAGGTCGTCGCGATGGTCAAGCAGGACCGTCACGGCATCGGACGCGCCACCCGATGGCAGGCTGATTCTCGCATCGTAGGCCAACGCGGTGGCGATGTAGCGACCGCCGCGGGCGCCATCCTGCAACGCTTCCTTCAGGAACTCGATGACCTCTTCGGCCCGCGGATGCTCCTGGCCATCATATGCCGAGACGGCTGACAACTCGCCGTCCGGCGCCATCGCGGCGCCGAAGGGATAGAATTCGCCATTCTCTGCGAGCATCTGCTCCGCGAATGGGATGACCAAGCCCAGTAGCTTTTCACAATCCGCTTGCGGATCGGACATCAGATTGCCCGGCTCCTACAGCTTCCGCACGTCCGTCAGGTGGCCGGTCACCGCAGCGGCGGCGGCCATGGCCGGGCTGACCAGGTGGGTGCGGCCGCCGCGGCCCTGGCGGCCTTCGAAGTTGCGGTTGGAGGTGGAGGCGCAGCGTTCGCCCGGCGCGAGCTTGTCCGGGTTCATCGCCAGGCACATGGAGCAGCCCGGCTCGCGCCATTCGAAACCGGCATCGAGGAAGATCTTGTCGAGGCCTTCCTCCTCCGCCTGGTGCTTCACCAGGCCGGAGCCGGGCACCACCATGGCATTCACGCTGGCGGCGACCTTGCGGCCCTTGGCGATGGCGGCCGCGGCGCGCAGGTCCTCGATGCGGCCGTTGGTGCAGGAGCCGATGAAGACGCGGTCGACCTTCACCTCGGCCAGCTTGGTGCCGGGCTTCAGGCCCATATATTCCAGCGAGCGCTCGACGGCGCGGCGCTTGTTCTCATCCGCAATGGCCGCCGGGTTCGGCACCACGCCGGTGATGGGCAGCACGTCTTCCGGGCTGGTGCCCCAGGTCACCTGCGGCGCGATGTCGGCGGCCTTGATGACGATCTCGCTGTCGAACTTGGCGCCCGCATCGCTGGGCAGCGACTTCCAGAACGCCACCGCCTGCTCCCACGCCCCGCCTTTCGGCGCCATCGGGCGGCCCTTCAGGTATGCGAAGGTGGTCTCGTCCGGCGCGATCAGGCCGGCGCGCGCGCCCGCCTCGATGGTCATGTTGCAGACCGTCATGCGGCCTTCCATCGACAGGTCGCGGATCGCCTCGCCGGCATATTCGATCACGTAGCCGGTGCCGCCGGCGGTGCCGAGCCGGCCGATGATGGCGAGCACGATGTCCTTCGCCGTGACGCCGGGGCCGACCCTGCCCTCGACAGTGACGCGCATGTTCTTCGCCGGCTTCTGGATCAGCGTCTGGGTGGCGAGCACATGCTCCACCTCCGAGGTGCCGATGCCGAAGGCCAGCGCGCCGAAGGCGCCGTGGGTCGAGGTGTGCGAATCGCCGCACACGATGGTCATGCCGGGCTGGGTGAAGCCCTGCTCCGGGCCGATGATGTGGACGATTCCCTGGCGGATGTCGGTCATGCCGAAATAGGGCACGCCGAATTCGCGGCAGTTCGCCTCCAGCGTCTCGACCTGGATGCGGCTCTCCGGCTCCTCGATGCCCCTGGAACGGTCGGTGGTGGGGACATTGTGGTCCGCCACCGCCAGGGTCGCCTTGGGCTGATGAACCTTGCGCCCGGCATTGCGCAGGCCCTCGAAGGCCTGCGGCGAGGTCACCTCATGGACCAGGTGCCGGTCGATATAGATGAGGCAAGTGCCGTCCTCCTGCTGATGCACGAGGTGGTTTTCCCAGATCTTGTCGAAAAGGGTCTTCGGACTTGCCATTTTCTATGCCGTGCCTTGAGGTCGAGACGAAGGTTGCAGAGCGAGGAAACCTATTCCTCGCCGCCGGCGACCGGACCGGCCTTCTCGCTGATGCGGGCGGCCTTGCCGCGCAGGCCGCGGAGGTAATAGAGCTTCGCCCGGCGCACGTCGCCGCGACGGACCAGCTCGATCGAGACCAGGCGCGGCGAATAGAGCGGGAAGATGCGCTCGACGCCCTCGCCGTACGAGATCTTGCGCACGGTGAAGGACGAGTTGATGCCGGCGTTCTTGCGGGCGATGCACACGCCCTCGAAAGCCTGCACGCGCTCGCGATCGCCTTCGACCACCTTCACGTTCACCTTCACGGTGTCGCCCGGCGCGAATTCCGGCGCCTTCTTGCCGCCGGCCATCTTCTCGACCTGGCTCTGCTCGAACTTCTGCAGCGTATTCATGATGCTTTTCCTTTCTTGGCAGATCTTTGTTCAGTTCTTGGCGCCAACGCGCGCCTTGTGTTCCTGGTAGACGGCCCAGAGATCGGGCCGCCGCAATCTCGTCGTCTCTTCCGCCTTCTGCCGGCGCCAGGCGCGTATCTTCTCGTGATGCCCGCTCATCAGCACCTCCGGCACCTGGCGGCCGCACCAATCGGCCGGCCGCGTGTAATGCGGGTACTCCAGCAGCCCGGCCTCGAAGCTTTCCTCGTCCAGAGTCTCTTCCGCGCCCATCACGCCGGGCAGCAGCCGCACGCAGGAATCGATCAGCGCGAGCGCCGCCGGCTCGCCGCCGGAGAGCACGAAGTCGCCGAGGCTCACTTCGAGAAGGCCGCGCGCCTCGATCACCCGCTCGTCCAGCCCCTCGTAGCGCCCGCACAGCACGACCAGGCCCGGACCGGCCGACAGCCGCTTCACCAGGCCCTGGGTCAGCACCTGGCCGCGCGGCGTCAGATAGATCGCCGGAGCCAGCCCATCCTGCGTCGCTTGCGCCAAGGCCGCATCCACCACGTCGGGCCGCATCACCATGCCGGGGCCGCCGCCGAAGGGCGTGTCGTCGACGGTGCGATGCTTGTCGGTGGCGAAGGACCGGATGTCGATCGCCTCCAGCGCCCAGTCGCCGCGCTCCAGCGCCTTGCCGGCGAGGCTCAGGCCCAGCGGCCCCGGGAACATTTCCGGGAACAGGGTCAGCACGCGGGCGGTCCAGGGAGCCGTCATCGCGACGCCTCCTGCAGGGCGTCTTCCGCTTCCACCTCGCCTTCGGGGATTTCGAAGAAATCCGCCGGCAGGTTCAGCGCCACCTTCCCCGCCTTGAGGTCGACCACCGGCACGAAAGCCTTGGTGAACGGCACGACGAAGCTGTCGGCATCACCTTCTGGTGCCACCAGCAGCAAATCCCCGGCGCCGTAATTGTCGACGGAGACGATGCGGCCATAGGGCTTGCCCGCGGCATCGACCGCCAGCAACCCGATCAGGTCGGCGAAGTAGAACTCCTCCGAATCCGCGAGATGCGGCAGCTTTGCGCGCGCGACATAGAGCTCGGTGCCTTTCAGCGCCTCGGCCGCGTTGCGGTCGGCGACCCCCGCGATGCGGGCGATCAGGATGCCGCGGGTCGCGTCCGCGGTGCCGACGACGCTGAGGTCGAAGCGACGCTTCTCCCCGGCGTCGCTCAACGGGCCGTAGGCGGCAATATCCGACGGCTGCGCGGCGAAGGATTTCACCTTCACCTCGCCCTTGATCCCGTGCGCGCCGATGATGGCGCCCAGCAGGAGCAGCTTGTCGGATGTCGCCGCGGCGGACATGGCTGAGCCTTCGGCCCCGCGCCTTACTGCGCCGGGGTCTCGGCGGCCTTGGCCGCCGCGTCGGCCTGGGCCTTCATGCGCTCCTGCGCCTTCGCCTTCGGCTTGTCCTGCTTGGTCTGCTCGCGGCGGACCGGAGCGGCGCACAGGCCTTCCTTGGAGAAGAAATAGGCGACGCGGTCGGAGGGCGTGGCGCCCATCTTCAGCCAATGCTTGGCGCGCTCGGTGTCGAAGGTGACGCGCTTCGGGTCGTCGCGGCCCAGCATCGGGTTGTAGGTGCCGATATGCTCGACGAAGCGGCCGTCGCGGGCGAAGCGCGATTCGGCGACGACGATGCGATAATACGGGCGCTTCTTGGCGCCGCCGCGGGTCAGTCGGATCTTCAGGGACACTTGGTTTTCTCCTTACCGTAGTTCGAATTCATGCGTTGATGGATACCCGGTCCTTACGGCTCGGGGTGATGGCAACAGGCCTCGATCTTGTTCCCGTCAGGATCGAAGACAAAGGCGCCGTAGTAATTCGGGTGGTAGTGCGGCCTGAGGCCCGGCGCGCCGTTGTCGGCGCCGCCCGATTTCAGCGCGGCCGCATGGAAATCGTCGATCGCCTTGCGCGTCCTGGCCTGGAAGGCGATGTGCGCGCCGCCACTGCGGTTGGCGCCGGCATCGAGCCGCTCCGGCGTGCCGATCCAGAAGCTCGGATGGTCGCTGCCATAGCCATGGGCGATGACACCCTGGCCGGGAATATCGACCGTGTAGACGCAGGTATAGCCGATGGTGGCGAGCACCGTGTCGTAGAAGCCCTTGGCCTTGGCGAGGTCGGCGACGCCGATGGAGACGTGATCGATCATCGCTTGCCTCCGAAGGGCGGGAAGCCGCCCATCGGCGGCAGACCGCCACCGCCCATCCCGCCGGCGCCGCCCTTCATGAGCGCGGCCATGCCCTGGCGCATCAGGCCCTTCTGCCCCAGCTTGGAGACCTGCTTCATCATGCGGGCCATCTCCATATGCTGCTTCAGCAGCTTGTTGACGTCCTGCACCTGCACGCCGGAACCCTTGGCGATGCGGTTCTTGCGCGAGGCCTTGATCAGCTCCGGCTTGCGGCGCTCCTTCGCCGTCATCGAGGAGATGATGGCGAGCGAGCGGCGGATGACCTTGTCGTCGACCTTGCCCTCGAGCTGCTTCTGCATCTTGCCCATGCCGGGCAGCATGCCGAGGATCGAGGACATGCCGCCCATCTTCATCAGCTGGCGCAGCTGCGAGGCGAGGTCGTCCATGTCGAACTCGCCCTTCTGCATCTTGCGGGCAAGCTTCTCGGCCTCCTCGGCCTCGGTGTTCTCGATCGCCTTCTCGACCAGGCTGACGATGTCGCCCATGCCGAGGATGCGGCCGGCGATGCGGTCGGCGTGGAAATCCTCCAGCGCGTCCATCTTCTCGCCGACGCCGATCAGCTTGATCGGGCAGCCGGTGATGGCGCGCATGGAAAGCGCCGCGCCGCCGCGCGCGTCGCCGTCGACGCGGGTCAGCACGATGCCGGTGACGTTGACGCGTTCCTTGAACGCCTTGGCGACGTTGACCGCGTCCTGGCCGGTCATCGCGTCGGCGACCAGCAGGGTCTCGTGCGGCTTGGCGGCGGCATGGATTTCGGCCACCTCCGCCATCAGCTCCTCGTCGATGGCGAGGCGGCCGGCGGTATCCAGCATGACCACGTCGAACCCTTCGAGGCGGCCCATCTGCAGCGCGCGCTTGGCGATGGCGATCGGCGGCTCGCCCATGACGATGGGGAGCGTCTTCACGCCGACCTGCTCGCCGAGGATGGCGAGCTGCTGCTGCGCGGCGGGGCGGCGGGTGTCGAGCGAGGCCATCAGCACGCGCTTGCCCTGCTGCTCGAACAGGCGCTTGGCGATCTTCGCGGTGCTGGTGGTCTTGCCCGAGCCCTGCAGACCCACCATCAGGACCGGCACGGGAGCGGGCGCGTTGAGATCGACTCCCGGCTTCGCGTCCGGCCCGGCGGAGAGGAAAGCGACCAACTCGTCATGGACGAGCTTCACCACCATCTGGCCGGGGGTGACCGACTTCACCACCTTCTCGCCGATGGCGCCTTCGCGCACCTTGGCGACGAAATCCTTGACCACCGGCAGGGCCACGTCGGCCTCGAGCAGCGCCACGCGGACCTCGCGCATCGCCTCGTCGACATCGGCCTCACTCAGCGCGCCGCGCTTGGTGAGCCGGTCGAAGACGCCGCCCAGTCTTTCCTGCAGCTTCTCGAACATGTGGCCTAGGTGGTCCTTCCAAATCCAATCGCCAAACGAACTCAACGCCCGTGCGCGAAACTCGCGGACGGGCGGGGCCCCTCGGGGCCGGGGTTTGACGATGCCGTAAGGCGGGCGGAACCTAGGTGCTGAATCGGCCGGTGTCAACCTCGGCGGGTGCCGAAAATGGCGCCCTCGCTAGAGCGTGACGAAGCGGTCTTCCAGGGCCTTTCCCCATGTCAACACACGATATTTCCGGAACTCAGGCCTGAAATAGGGATCCTTCTCGACCAGCTGGACTGCCTCATCGCGATTGGCGACCTCCAGCACCCACAACCCGCCGACAAAGGGCTCGCCCGGAGCGGGCCTGAGGCCGCCGCCGATCAGGATCTTGTCCTTGTTGGCTTCGAGGTATGCGAGGTGCTCGGCGCCATGCCGTTTCCTTACCTCCAGCATGCCCTCGGCATCGTCGAAGATAACGACCCACCGCGCCATGTTACGCCGCGTGCGTGATGCCCGGCCTCGCCGGTGCCGGCAGGGTGCCGGGCGCATTCGGCCGCAGGGCCGCGACCTCTTTCTGCAACAGGCTGATCTGCTGGGCTTTTTCCTGGTTCAGCCGGGCCAGGTCGCGGGCCCGCTTGCGGGTGGCGCCACCCGACAGCCAGGCGCTGAAGGCGCCGAACAGGAAGCCGAACAGGATGCAGGCGACGATGACGGCGAACAGCGGCGCTTCCTGGACGAAGGGGAAGGGCCACAGGCTGACCTCGACCGCATGCCGGTTCTGGACCACAAAGATCACGGCGACCAGCGCCACGAACAGGAAAACAACCCAATGCAGGAATCGCAGAACCGCGCGCATGGCCATCGCCCATCAAGCCTAAAGGATTGATCCGCAGTCTATTGCATGCGGCGCGCGGGGCAAAGCAGCGATCGGCCGAGGGCGGGCGATCCTGTCGGCTGGGACGGCCGATCGATTTGGCGATCTATTTGGCGGTCTATTCCGCCGGGTTATTCCGCTGGCGGTTTGGCCGGTGCCGGGGCTTTCGCCGCTTCGGGCTCGACGCGGCCGTTCAGCCGGTCGCGCAACTCCTTGCCGGTCTTGAAGAACGGCACCACCTTCTGCTCCACCGCCACGGTCTCGCCGGTGCGCGGGTTGCGGCCGCGGCGCGCATCGCGGAACTTCACCGAGAAGGCGCCGAAGCCGCGCAGTTCCACGCGCTCGCGCTTGGCCAGGGCGCTGGTGATCTCCTCGAAGATGGTCGTCACGATGCGTTCGACGTCGCGGTGATACAGGTGAGGGTTGAGCTCCCCGATCCGCAGTATCAGCTCCGATTTGGTCATCTTATTGTCCCCGCCCCGCGCGTGTCAGACCGCTGCGGCCCCCGTTGGTTCGGCGCCCATCCCGCGCCAGACCCGGTAAGCCTGCCAAGCAAGACGCCGGGCGTCAAGGGTAAGTCGCTCATTTATATGAGCTTTTTGCGGACCAGTTCAGGGGTTTTTGCAGGCCTGGCGGGGGTGGAAAGGCCCGGAATCGGCGTAAATGGCCGAAAAACGCGAAGGCCGGCGGGTTTTTCGCCCGCCGGCCCTCTATTTCACGGCCTAATGGAGACTGACCGGTATCAGGCCTCGTCGCCCTCCTTCTTGCCCTTCTTGGCCTTGGAGAGCGCGGCGCCCAGGATGTCGCCCAGGCTTGCGCCCGAGTCGGAGGAGCCGTATTCCGCCATCGCCTGCTTGTCCTCTTCGACCTCGCGGGCCTTGATGCTGAGGCTGAGCTTCCGGGTCTTGGAATCGACCTGCATGATCTTGGCGTCGACCTTCTCGCCCACGGCGAAGCGGTCCGGCCGCTGCTCGGAGCGCTCGCGCGACAGATCCGCCTTCTTGATGAAGCCGGAGAGGCCGTCGCTGACCGTCACTTCCAGGCCGCCATCGGTCACCGCCGAGACGGTGCAGGTGACCACCGCGCCCTTCTTCAGGCTGGTGGCGGCTTCGGCGAAGTTGTCCTTCTGCAGCTGCTTGATGCCGAGGGAGATGCGCTCCTTCTCCACGTCGACGTCGAGCACCTTCACCTTCACGGTGTCGCCCTTCTTGTAGGCCTGCACCGCTTCCTCGCCCGGCTTGTCCCAGGAGAGGTCGGAGAGATGCACCATGCCGTCGATCTCGCCGGGCAGGCCGACGAAGAGGCCGAACTCGGTGATGTTCTTCACCTCGCCCTGGATCTCGGTGCCGACCGGGAACTTGTCGACGAAGTTGTTCCACGGATTGTCCAGGCACTGCTTCAGGCCCAGCGAGATGCGGCGCTTCACCGGATCGACGTCCAGCACCATCACTTCGACCTCCTGCGAGGTCGAGACGATCTTGCCCGGATGGACGTTCTTCTTGGTCCAGCTCATCTCCGAGACGTGGACCAGGCCTTCGATGCCCGGCTCCAGCTCCACGAAGGCGCCGTAATCGGTGATGTTGGTGACGCGGCCGGTGAACTTGGTGCCGACCGGATACTTCTGGGCAACGCCCTCCCACGGATCGGCTTCGAGCTGCTTCATGCCGAGGCTGATGCGCTGGGTTTCCGGGTTGAAGCGGATGACCTGGACCTGCACGGTCTGGCCGATGTGCAGGGCCTCGCTCGGGTGGTTGATGCGGCGCCACGCGATGTCGGTGACGTGCAGCAGGCCGTCGACGCCGCCCAGATCCACGAAAGCGCCGTAATCGGTGATGTTCTTCACCACGCCCTGCAGGACCTGGCCTTCCTTGAGGTTGGCGACCAGCTCGTTGCGGGCCTCCGCGCGGCTCTCCTCGAGCACGGCGCGGCGCGACACCACGATGTTGCCGCGGGCGCGGTCCATCTTGAGGATCTGGAACGGTTGCGGCGTGCCCATCAGAGGGCCGACGTCGCGCACCGGACGGATGTCAACCTGGCTGCCGGGCAGGAAGGCCACGGCGCCGGAGAGGTCGACGGTGAAGCCGCCCTTCACGCGGCCGAAGATCACGCCGGTGACGCGCTGGTTGTCCTTGAACTGCTTCTCGAGCTGGGTCCACGATTCCTCGCGGCGGGCCTTCTCGCGCGACAGCAGGGCTTCGCCATGCTTGTCTTCCATGCGCTCGAGATAGACCTCGACGATGTCGCCGATCTTGATCTCGGGCTTCTGTCCCGGGACGGCGAATTCCTTGAGCGCGACGCGCCCTTCGGACTTCAAGCCGACATCGACCAGGACGAATTCGTTTTCGATTCCGACGACGGTGCCCTTGAGCACGCTGCCTTCGAGGCCGGAGCTGGCGCCGAGGGTTTCTTCCAACAAGGCGGCGAATGATTCGCTCGCGGGTCGTTCTTTCAAGGCTGACTTAGCCATACAGAGAGTGTCCTTTCGTTGTGTTTCCGGCCGACCGGTTGTATCCGGCGGTCTTGGAAGTCGTTGCACGATGGATCGGCAGAACGGACGCTAGGCCTTCATCTTGCGCGCGATGAAGGCCAGTGCCTGGTCGAACACCTGATCGGCGGTCAAGTCGGAGGTGTCGATGATCTGTGCATCCGCCGCCGCTTTGGTCGGCGAAATGGAGCGGCCCTGATCACGGGCATCCCGCTCCTGCATGTCCTGCAAAACCCGGGCGTATATAGCCGTCTCGCCACCCTGTTGCAACTGGCGGGCTTGCAGCTCCTTCAGCCGGCGCTGGGCGCGGGCCTCCAGGCTGGCGGTGATGAACAGCTTGGCCTGGGCGCCGGGGCAAACGACAGTGCCGATATCGCGGCCGTCGAGCACGGCGCCTTTACAAGCATTGGGGGGTCGGCTGGCGAAATCACGCTGCCAGTTGAGGATCGCCGCCCGGACCCCGGGAATCGCCGCGACCACCGAGGCGGCCCGGCTGGTCGCCTCGTCGCGCAGGGCGGGATCGCCCAAGATATCGGCCCGCAGCCCTTCCGCGGCCGCGATCGCCGCGGATTCATCCGCCGGATCAAGCCCTTGGCGCAGAACGGTCAGGCCGACGCCGCGATAGAGAGCGCCAGTATCGAGAAAAGCGAAGCCGAAATGCGCCGCCAGGCGCCGGGCCAGGGTGCCCTTGCCGGCCGCCGACGGGCCGTCGACGGTGATGACGAAAGAGCTCATCGATCCGAGGGCGCAGTGATGCCGGCGCCGAGCCCGTTCATCAGATCGACGAAGCCGGGGAAGGAGGTGTCGATCGCCCCGGCATCGTCGATTTCCACCAGATTCTTCGCCGCCATGCCGAGCACCAGGAACGACATGCCGATGCGATGATCGAGGCGGACCGGAATGCGCACACCGCCGGCGGGCATTTTGCCACCGCGCACCGCCAGGCTGTCGGCGCCTTCGGTGACGTCGATGCCGCAGGCGGCGAGGCCCTGCGCCATGGTGGCCAGGCGATCGCTCTCCTTCACCCGCAACTCGGCCAGGCCCAGCATCCTGGTCTCGCCCTCGGCGAAGGCGGCGATCACCGCGAGGATCGGGTATTCGTCGATCATCGAGGGTGCCCGCTCCGGCGGCACGGTGACGCCCCTCAGGGCGCCGTGGCGCACGCGCAGATCGCCGACCGGCTCGCCGGCTTCCTCGCGGCGGTTCTCGATGGTGATGTCGGCGCCCATCTCCAGCAGCGTCTCGACGAGGCCGATGCGATGCGGGTTGAGGCCGATATTCGGCAGCAGGATGTCGGAGCCGGGCACGATCAGGGCCGCGGCCAGCGGGAAGGCGGCGGAGGACGGATCGCCCGGCACCACGATCTTGCGGCCCAGGATCTCCGGCTGGCCGGTCAGCGACACGGCGCGGCCTTCCTTGGTCTGTTCCACCGTCAGCGTGGCGCCGAAGCCTTTCAGCATCAGCTCGGTATGGTCACGCGTCGGCTCCGGCTCGATCACCGTGGTGATGCCCGGCGTGTTCAGGGCCGCCAGCAGGATCGCCGATTTCACCTGCGCCGAGGCGACGGGAAGCTTGTAGGTGATCGGCATTGGCTGCGCGGTGCCGATGACGGCGAGCGGGGGCCGGCCGCCGGCGCGGGCGACGATCCGAGCGCCCATGCGGGTCAGCGGCTCGGCCACCCGCGCCATCGGGCGCGAGCGCAAGGAGGCATCGCCGGTGAAGAAGCTGACGAAGTCATAGGCCGCGACCAGGCCCATCAGCAGCCGCGTGCCGGTGCCGGCATTGCCGAGGTCGAGCACGTCCGATGCCTCGCGCAAGCCGCCGATGCCGCGGCCGCGCGCCCGCCAGATGCCATCGGCGCCGCGCTCCGCCTCGCCGCCCAGCTGCCGCATGGCGGCGGCGCTGCGCAGCACGTCCTCGCCTTCGAGCAATCCGTGAATTTCGGTTTCCCCGACGGCCAAGGCCCCCAGCATCAGCGATCGGTGCGAGATCGACTTGTCGCCCGGGACTTTCGCCGTGCCGGTCAGTCGCTGCGCCATGCGCGAGGCAAGCGGCCGCGGCGCGGCGGCCGGTGGGTGGTCGGTCAACGGGATAACCTCTCGGCGGGTCGGTTCGGCGGCGGCCAGGATCGAGCGGCTTGACCTGCGGCCGAAGAATTGCACAAGCGGGGAGGTTTTAGCACAGGGGCCCATTGCCCTGCCAATAGCCTGCGAATCGCAGGTCCCCCGGGGGCTCAGCAGGGCCGCCGCCGGAACGGGCAACGCGCGGCGTGGTTGACAGTGCTGTCGGCGCGTGGCAATGGGGCCGAAATCCGCTGGCTGACCAGACAACCAAGTGCGCCCGGGCGCCGACCCGGCCGAAGGAGTAAGCGACGTGAGCAAACCGGAATGGGGCACCAAGCGCACCTGCCAGAGCTGTGGCGCTCATTTCTATGATCTCCGCAAGGACACCATCATCTGCCCGAAATGCGGCGTCACCTACGACCCCGAGGCGGTGCTGAAGTCGCGTCGCGGCCGGGTGGTGGAAAAGCTGGTCCCGGTGAAGCCGGCGCCGGAGCCGGAATTGCCCGAGGCCGAGGCGGAAACGGACGAGATCGGCGAGGAGGAAGAGGTCATCGAGGACACCTCCGAACTGGGCGAGGACGACGAGGATGTCTCCGAGGTCATCGAAGGGGTCGAGGACGAGAAGGAGCGTTGACCGGGAGCCAGGCCGGGCAGCCCGCGCGGGCCGACCGCCAGGTCGGGCCAGCACGGGATCGCCGCCAGTTTTCGCTTGAATATGGGGCGGCGGCTGCTTAGCTTCTGCCCCGATTTCGGACCGGTTCCCAGACGCCGCCCAGGGGAGGCCATCCGGACAGGAGTTACGGGCCCATAGCTCAGCTGGGAGAGCGCCACAATGGCATTGTGGAGGTCAGCGGTTCGATCCCGCTTGGGTCCACCAGAACAGAAACCCCCGCAGCGAGCGATCGCGCGGGGGTTTTGCTTTGGCGGATGGCGGGACTTTTAGGCCGCGCGCACGGTCTGCAGGAAGCTCTCCACTTCCTGTTTCAGCCGCTCGCCGTTTTTCGCGAGCTCCGAAGCAGCGCTCAATACCTGGGTCGAGCCGGCACTGGTCTGCTGGGAAGCCTGCGTCACGCCGCTGATGTTCGACGATACTTCCGCCGTGCCCGAGGAGGCCTCCTGCACGTTGCGCGAGATCTCCTGCGTCGCGGCACCCTGTTCCTCCACCGCCGAGGCGATGGCGGTCGAGATCTCGTTCACCCGGTTGATGGTCTGGGCGATGCCGTCGATCGCCTGGGCGGAACTGCTGGTCGCATCCTGGATGGCGCGGACCTGGCCGGCGATCTCGTCGGTGGCCTTCGCCGTCTGCGTCGCCAGGTTCTTCACCTCGGAAGCGACCACGGCAAAGCCCTTGCCGGCCTCGCCGGCGCGCGCCGCCTCGATGGTGGCGTTGAGCGCCAGCAGGTTGGTCTGGCCGGCGATCTCGTTGATCAAGGTCACCACGGCACCGATCCTCTGCGCCGCCTCGGCCAGCGCCTTGACCTTGGCGTTGGTGTCGTCCGCCTGGGTGACGGCATTGCCGACGATGCGCGTCGATTCCGTCACCTGATTGCTGATCTCGCGGATCGAGGCGGACAGCTCCTCGGTCGCCGAGGCCACCGTCTGCACGTTCTGCGTCATCTGCTCGGAAGCCGCCGCCACCGCATTCGATTGCTGCGAGGTCTCCTCCGCCGTCGCCGAGAGCGACTGCGCCGTCGCCTGCAGCTCGGTCGCCGCCGAACTGACGGAACCCACAATCTCGGTGATCACCTTGTCGAACCCGGTAACCGCATCCTCCATGCGCTTGCCGCGCTCGATCTGCCGTGCCTGCTCGGCTGCCTGGGCCGCGGCCAGGCTACGGCCTTCGATGAGCTTGCCACGGAAGAAATCCGCCGCCTTGGCCATGTCCCCAAGTTCGTCCGGGCGCACGGTCGCCGGCACCTGGATATCGTAGTTGCCGTCGGCCATGGTCCGCATCGCGCCGGTCAGGCTGGCGAGGGGACGTGTCACGCTACGGATGCCAAACAAGCCGATAGCGACGAACACCGCGAGCACGAACAAACCAACGCCGACGATGTAGTTCCTGATGGTAGCGGCGGACGCGAGGATTTCGTCCGTATCAATTTCACCGATGATCACCCATTTGACACCCTCGAACTCCAGCGGCTTGTGGGCGGATAACACCCAGATTCCGCGATAGTCCTTGATCTCCTCGACGCCGCTCTTGCCGGCAAGGCCGGCCTCGACCGTGGCCGTCCTTACTTCCTGTTTGAGAATCGAACTCTCGCCCTGCTTCAGGAAGCGGGAGTCGCTGCGCATCATAAAATCGGCGCCGACGATGTAAGTCTCGCCACTTTCGCCCATGCCCTCGGAACGCTGCATGACCGCGTTGATGCGGCCGATGGGCATCTGGAACACCGCAACGCCGAGATACTGCGACCCATCCATGACCGGCGCGGCGATGAAGCTGGCCGGCACGCCTTTGCTTGGTTCGTAGGCGGCAAAATCGGAGAAGGCAATTGGCATGCTGCCTTTGCTGTCATTGACGGTACGCCAGACTCGCGCCAGATCGGACGCCTTCCACGGGCCAGCGGCCAGGTTCGTTCCGTAGTCAGGCTCTTTTGTATAGGAGTAGACGACGTCTCCTGCGGGCGAGATCAGGAACACGTCGTAATAGCCGCGGGTCTCGGCGAACCGCCAGAACCAGGGGTGATAGGCGGCATGCGCGGCGCTATAAGCCGAGCCGTCTTCGGCGGAGGCCAATTCCCAGAGCTTTCCCTGTTTCGGATTGTTGTCGACGTAGAGTCTGCGGGCCGTCGCGCCGCCGCCCAGGTCGCCGTAGCTCTGCTCAAACTCCACCATCGCTTGCCGGGTTACCGAGTTCTGCGCCAGCAGGCCCAAATCCTCCTTGATCGCCTCAAGATAGCCGGAGAGCGCAGCTTGGCGCGCATCGGCCAAAGCGAGGAGCTTGCTTTCCGCGCCTTCGCGCAGCGCCGCTTGCGTGAACACGATGGAGATAAGGCCGACCAGGGCAATGGCGGCGGTGATCATCATGGCGAGAATCATCGGCATCTTGGCGGAGAGCTTCATGACGCGTTCCTTTATGTTGCTCGACGCGGCTCAACTGCCTGGCAAGGGAAAAATTGAGCGGATGATGCTCTAATTTGCCTGAAGCGGATTAATGATCACTTACGTAACCATTGTTCGATCATATGAAGTGATTCCAATCACTCCACACGAAAACCTATTTCTGGGTTCCGCGTCCCATCTAGCGGACAACGGTCGTGCACTTGCGCTCCCGATGCACGCTGCTGCGCTTTTTTTTTCGAGTCCGCCCAGAGATGATTGCATTGGCGCGCTGGCGGAGAGGGTTCCGGCCACAGGGCAAGAGCCGCGCTCGCGCGCCGGCAACGGCGCCGACACGCAGCGAAGTCGCAAGCTCAGGCGAAAAGAGGGTCCTGCTGATCGATGCCCCTTGCACGGCTTGTCCCGCTCCGGCGGCGGAATCCCACGCAAGGCATGATGCCGCTTCGTTGTCGCGCCATCGAATCAATGGCTGTGACGTATCCGGAGCCAAAGGCCCCTTAGCGCGGTTGCCACCGCGGGATCTGCTCTTGACCGACGCGACGGGCCGCGCGGCGATCCGGCATCGGGCGCCGAAACGCAAAGCCCCACGGCGAGGTATCGCCGCGGGGCTTCGATGGCCGCAAGAGAGATGGTGCTAGGCCACGCGCACCGCCTGCAGGAAGGTCTCGACCTCCTGGCGCAGCCGCTCGCCGTTTTTCGCGAGCTCCGAAGCAGCGCTCAGTACCTGGGTCGAGCCGGCGCTGGTCTGCTGGGAAGCCTGCGTCACGCCGCTGATGTTCGACGATACTTCCGCCGTGCCCGAGGAGGCCTCCTGCACGTTGCGCGAGATCTCCTGCGTCGCGGCACCCTGTTCCTCCACCGCCGAGGCGATGGCGGTCGAGATCTCGTTCACCCGGTTGATGGTCTGGGCGATGCCGTCGATCGCCTGGGCGGAACTGCTGGTCGCATCCTGGATGGCGCGGACCTGGCCGGCGATCTCGTCGGTGGCCTTCGCCGTCTGCGTCGCCAGGTTCTTCACCTCGGAAGCGACCACGGCAAAGCCCTTGCCGGCCTCGCCGGCGCGCGCCGCCTCGATGGTGGCGTTGAGCGCCAGCAGGTTGGTCTGGCCGGCGATCTCGTTGATCAAGGTCACCACGGCACCGATCCTCTGCGCCGCCTCGGCCAGCGCCTTGACCTTGGCGTTGGTGTC